>Ga0209776_1000494_pt1 | contig 26939 bp, 23 predicted proteins | sample SaaInlLV_10m_DNA_3_FD_184670 | JGI IMG/M metagenome (GOLD analysis project Ga0209776, IMG submission 184670) | Marine microbial communities from expanding oxygen minimum zones in the Saanich Inlet - Saanich Inlet SI073_LV_165m_DNA (SPAdes) (version 2) | ecosystem: Environmental > Aquatic >...
CAATTAGGGCGGTCTATTTATAAAATAGTTAATACAGCCAATGGTGACAACCTATCCCCTAATGAATTTATCTTTGTTGGTAGAGAAGAACTAGACTTGAGTAGTGAGGGTAGTATTAGTCACTACTTCGATAGTAATGACAGGTTCGATGTTATTATTAACTGTGCAGCTTATACGGCAGTGGATAAAGCAGAAGAAGAGCAGGAGCTAGCAAACCAGATTAATCATTTAGCAGTTAAGCAACTAGCAGAGATTGTTAAAGCGCAAAAAGCAAAGCTAATACACATTTCTACTGATTATGTCTTTGACGGAGAAAGTAATAAATCTTATACGGAAACTGATAAAACTAATCCTATAAATGTTTATGGAAAAACCAAGCTGGCTGGTGAAAGAACCCTACAAGAAATAATGCCAACTAACGCCATTATCATTAGGACTAGTTGGGTATATTCAGAATACGGTAGCAACTTCGTCAAAACCATGCTTAGATTGGGTAAAGAGCGAAATGAGTTAAACGTGGTAAGTGATCAAATAGGCTCACCTACTTATGCGACTGATTTAGCAGGCGCAATATTAGAAATAATAGATAATAAAGATTATCAAGATAAAAAGCAGTCAACTGAAATTTATCATTATTCAAACGCGGGCAAGGTAAGTTGGTATGAGTTTGCTAAAGAAATCTTTAAAATAGCAAAGATAGATTGCAAAGTTCACCCTTTAATGACAGAGCAATATCAAACACCAGCTAAAAGGCCAAAGTGCACTTTGATGGATAGTGATAAATTTGTTAAAAAATATAATGCAAATACTTATAATTGGAGAAGTTCGTTAATGAAAATACAGGAAAATATTAAATATGAGAAATAAAAAAATCTGTCTAATTGGACTAGGGTATGTTGGACTGCCTTTGGCAGTTGCTTTTGCAGAAAAATTCCAAGTTGTGGGTTATGATTTAAGTAATTCTCGTATTCAGGATCTTGAAAATGGATATGATAAGACTCTTGAGATTGGAGATGGGTTGCTACAGTTGGTAAGACCTAATATTACTTATACAAATAATATTCAAGATGCTAAAGATTGTGATATTTATATTGTTACCGTCCCCACGCCAATAGACTCTACTAATCGACCAGACTTGACGCCCCTAATTGAGTCTTCAAAGGCTGTGGGTGCAATTTTAAATCAAGGTGATATTGTTATATATGAGTCCACCGTCTACCCAGGTGTTACAGAAGATATTTGTGTGCCAGAATTAGAAAAAGCGTCAAGTATGAAGTTCAATAAAGATTTTTTCTGTGGCTATTCCCCAGAGCGTATCAATCCAGGAGACAAGGAGCATACAGTCACTAAAATTCTTAAGGTGACTTCCGGTTCTACGCCAGAGGTTGCTGATCAAATTGACAAATTATATAAAGAGGTGATTGTTGCAGGCACATATTTAGCGCCTAGTATTAAGGTCGCAGAGGCGTCAAAAGTTATAGAAAATACACAGCGTGATGTAAATATTGCGCTAATTAATGAATTGGCACTTATTTTTAATCAAATGGGGATTGATACTAATGAGGTTATTGAGGCTGCAGCTACAAAATGGAATTTTATTAAATTGGCGCCAGGATTGGTTGGAGGGCATTGCATTGGTGTTGATCCATATTATCTTACCTTTAAGGCAGAGGAAGTGGGGTATAAACCTGATTTGATTCTCGCAGCAAGACAAATCAATAATGGAATGGGTAGCTATATTGCAAATCAAGTTATCAAGGAGATGATTAAATCTGAAAAGATTATCAAAGGGTTAGAAGTGCTTGTGCTTGGTATAACTTTTAAAGAGGATTGTCCAGATATTCGGAATACCAAAGTAATTGACATTATTGAAGATCTTATAGATTTTGGCATTAATATAGATATATATGACCCTTGGGCTGATTTAAATAAAGAAGAGTGGGGTGTAAACAGAGTGAACTCTTGCCCACTAGATGGTGACAAAAAATATGATGCTATTATTGTTACTGTTGGGCATAAACAATTTAAAGCATATGCTAGAAGCGACTATGAAAAAATATCTAATGGTCGGCCGGTTATTATTGATGTGAAAAATATTGTCGACAATCCAACCTGGAGATTATAGTAAAAAAAATTAAAATTAGAATATATACAATATCAATATTGTGTATTAGAAATATTGATATACAATTTTTATGAGTAACGTTTGAGAAGTGAAAGATTATGGCTAAAATTAATGATAGAAAAGAGAAGATGGATGTGTTAAAAAAATCAAATATTTTAATTACCGGTGGGACTGGCTCGTTTGGTCATGCATTTATTTCAATGACACTGAAAAGGTATAATCCTAAAAAAATAGTAGTTTTTTCACGTGATGAAATGAAACAATGGGAGATGGCTAAATTATACAAAGATGAGCCTCGTGTTCGTTTTATGATTGGAGATGTTCGCGATAAAGATCGATTGTATCGTGTACTAGATGGTATTGATTACGTTGTCCACGCTGCTGCAACTAAGATTGTTCCTACTGCAGAATACGACCCATTTGAGTGTGTTAAAACTAATGTGATGGGAGCTATGAATCTTATTGATGCTTGTATTGACAAAGGCGTTAAGCGTATTGTCGCACTATCTACTGATAAAGCAAGCGCACCTTCTAATTTATATGGTGCAACTAAACTAACTTCTGATAGATTATTTGTGTCTGGAAACTCTTATACAGGTGCCCATAATACAAGTTTTTCAGTTGTAAGATACGGTAATGTTATGGGCTCTCGTGGTTCTGTTATTCCTTTTTTTATGTCAATCAAAGGTGGACAGAAATTTCCAATTACAGACAATCGTATGACTCGTTTTATGATTTCTTTAGAAGAGGGTGTTAAATTAGTTTGGCGTGCTTTTGATGATATGAAGGGTGGTGAAATATACGTTAAGAAGATTCCTTCTATGAAGGTAACAGATATTGCTTTAGCAATTAATGAAAATACCAAGCAAGAAGTGATTGGTATCAGACCAGGTGAGAAATTACACGAACAAATGATTGGAGTAGAGGATGCGCTTTATACTTATGAGTATCCAGGCCACTTTAAAATTCTACCTTCTATAAATGACTGGGCTAAGGATAAGGCTAGAATTGGCGATGGCATAAGAGTACCAGAAAATTTTATGTATACCTCTGATAACAATACAGAGTGGATGGAGATTTCCGAACTCCAGGAGTGGGTAGAAAAAAATCGTAATAAAATTGGGAATATTTAAGAGTGATCCCTTATGGAAAGCAAGATATTAATCAGACTGATATTGATTCAGTTATAAGTGTCTTGCAATCTGATTTTCTAACCCAAGGTCCGCAAACCCCTTTATTTGAAAAAATAGTTTCAGATTATTGTGGTGCAGAGTATGGGGTTGCGGTTAATAGTGCAACATCAGCATTGCACATTGCCTGTATGGCTTTGAATCTTGGTGAAGGTGATTATCTCTGGACATCCCCAAATACCTTTGTAGCATCTGCAAATTGTGGTCTATATTGTAGTGCGAAAGTTGATTTTGTTGATATTAATCTACTGACCTATAATTTATCCCCAGAAGAGCTTGAAAAAAAACTCATTCAGGCAAGACAAGATAATAAACTACCTAAGATTGTAATTCCTGTGCATTTCGCTGGGCAGTCTTGTGATATGAGGAAAATTCATTCACTTAGCCAGGAATATGGTTTTAAAATTATTGAAGATGCATCTCATGCGATTGGAGGTATGTACTTAGGTCAGCCAATTGGTGGCTGTCAATATTCCGATATCACAGTATTTAGTTTTCATCCGGTTAAGATTATTACAACAGCAGAAGGTGGACTAGCAACAACGAATGATAAAAAGCTCTCAGAGCGAATGCAGTTATTTCGTAGTCATGGCGTAACTCGTGATCCTAGATTGATGACAAAAAAATCTGAAGGTGGCTGGTATTACCAACAGGTAGAGCTGGGTTTTAATTATAGAATGACAGAGTTACAAGCGGCATTAGGTGTATCTCAAATGAAGCGGCTTGATGAGTTTGTTACTCTACGTCATAAGCGCCAAAAGCGGTATGATAAGTTTTTGAAAAATCTTCCTGTTGTTACTCCTTATCAAGATATGGATAGTTATTCCGCGCTACATCTATACCCTATTCAAATCCAAATAGAAAAAGTAAAAAATACGAGAAAAGAAATTTTCGAAGCGTTACGGAAAAATGGTGTCGGTGTAAATGTCCATTATATTCCCGTACACACACAGCCTTATTATGAAAATATAGGATTTAAAAAAGGCGACTTTCCTAATGTTGAGAGATATTATGAAAGTACAATTAGCATTCCTTTATTCCACGCAATGACATTTGAGCAGCAAGATCAAGTGATTGTGGCTTTAAAAAAAGTATTAAAGTGAATATGTCAAAAATTGCCCTTGGTACAGTACAATTTGGCACTGATTATGGTGTTAATTCAGTCGATGGCCAGGTGAGACCTGAAGAAGTTAAAAAAATTTTGAGTTATGGGCGCTCAAAAAATATTGACCTTTTGGATGCTGCGCCTGCTTATGGAAATAGTGAAAAAATCCTCGGTAGAATGGATATTTCAAATTTTAAAGTGGTTACAAAAACTAGGCATTTTGATAACACTGAAATAAAAAATAATGATGTTAAGCTGCTAAACAATGATTTTCATCATTCATTGAAAGATTTAAAAATAGACAGCGTTTACGGGGTGTTGATACATAATGCTGACGACTTATTAAAGCCTGGTGCTGAAAAATTATTTGATCAGCTACAAGAATTAAAGCAAGCGGAAAAAATAGTGAAAATAGGTGTATCTGTGTACGAGCATAACCAGTTGCAATCCATTCTTGATATTTTTGATATAGACTTGGTTCAGCTGCCTTTTAATATATTGGATAGAAGGATGGTTGATACTGGTATGCTTACTAAACTTCGAGAAAAAAATATTGAAGTACATGCACGTTCAGTTTTTTTACAAGGTTTGTTGCTAATGTCTGAAAAAAATAGACCTGATCAATTTCAACGCTGGAATGGCTTGTGGAAGTTGTGGCATGAATGGTTAAGCGATAATCATATTTCGGCATTAGAGGTCACGATTAGACATGCAATTTCTATGCCGGAAATATCAAGGGTATTGGTTGGCGTAGATACTGTGGATCAATTGAAAGAGATTATTATGGCCTCACCTGGAGTATTGCCAAATATTCCGCCCGAGATGTTTACAAATGATACCAATCTGTTGAATCCGTCAAATTGGGGAAAGTTATGAAAATTGTGGCATTAGTGCAAGCAAGAATGGGATCAACTAGATTGCCAGGCAAAGTATTGAAATCTATTGTCGATAAGCCAATGATTGAACTTCTACTAGCTCGATTGTCTCATTCTAGTGAATTGGATGAAATTGTAGTTGCGACGTCTAAAGAAAAGCAAAATGATCATCTGCAAGCAGTTGTGGAATCCTTGGGCTTTAGATGCACAAGAGGCAGTGAAAAAGACGTTTTAAATAGATTTTATGAGTCAGCTAAATTTGTTGGTGCGGATGCTATTGTGCGTATTACGGGTGATTGTCCTTTGGTTGACTCGGCGCTGGTTGATGAATGTATTCGGGAATACAAAAATAGCAAAGTGGATTATTTTTCAAATATAGATCCTGCAACCTACCCAGACGGACTAGATATTGAGGTCATGTCATTTAAATCCATCCAGTGCGCTAATAATGAAACAGACTCGAAGTTTGATAGAGAGCATGTGACACCGTATATTCGTAACTCAGACAGATTTTCAAGATCTTCAATGCAATATATTGAAGATTTATCTGATCAGAGATGGTCGGTTGATGAGCCGGAAGATTTGGTTGTAGTGACTAATATATTTGAATATTTCTCACCTGATCTATTATTTAACTGGAAGCAAGTATTAGAATTAAGAAAATTACAGCCTGCACTGTTTGCAGAAAATCAACAAATTAAGAACAATGAGGGTTCAACTATAGGCATAGGTCAAAAACTTTATAAAAGAGCAAAGAAGGTTATTCCCGGCGGCAATATGCTGCTTTCTAAAAGGCCAGAAATGTTTTTACCTGAAAAATGGCCCGCTTATTTTAGTAAATCCAAAGGATGTAAGGTTTGGGACTTGGATGGCAATGAATATATTGATATGTCAATTATGGGTATTGGTACTAATACATTGGGCTATGGACATCCCGAGGTTGATGAGGCAGTAATAAAAACTGTTAAAGATGGTAATATGTCAACCCTTAATTGCCCAGAAGAAGTTTATTTAGCGGAAAAATTAATTGAAATTCATCCGTGGGCAGATATGGTGCGTTTTGCTAGAGCAGGTGGCGAGATTAATTCTATAGCAGTCCGTATCGCTCGAGCATCTACTGGAAGAGATAAAATTGCTATCTGTGGTTATCATGGCTGGCATGATTGGTATCTTTCTGCCAATCTCAATAGTGACAAAAATCTGGATGGACACCTGTTGCCAGGTTTACAGCCTAATGGTGTTCCTAGAGGCTTGACAGGTACAACGCTACCTTTTAACTACAATGATATTGAACAATTAGAGCAATTAGTTAAGGATAACAAGGATGAAATTGCCGCTATTAAAATGGAAGTTTCTAGAAATGAAGGTCCAAAAGATAATTATTTGCAAAGGGTAAGAGATCTTGCCACTGAAAATAATATTATCTTAATCTTTGATGAGTGCACTTCAGGCTTTAGAGAGGAATTTGGTGGGTTGCATAAAAAGTATGATGTGGAGCCAGATCTAGCTATCTTTGCTAAAGCCCTAGGTAATGGCTATGCAATTTCTGCATGCATTGGCAGGCAAGAATTTATGCAAGCCACGCAACAAACCTTTATCAGTTCAACCTTTTGGACTGAGCGTATTGGGCCGACTGCCGCATTAAAAACACTTGAAGTTATGGAGCGAGAGAGGTCGTGGGAAGCTATTACTAAAATTGGTAACAGTATCTCTAGCCAATGGCAAAGTCTAGCCAATAAATATGAATTAGATATCAGTACGTGGGGCCTTCCAGCATTAAGCGGATATACATTTAATTCACCTAATGCGCTTACTTATAAGACCATAATTACACAAGAAATGTTAAAGAAAGGCTATCTTGCTGCTAACAGCGTATATGTTTGTACAGAACATAAGCAAGAGGTGGTTGATGGATATTTTTCAGAGTTAGATCCAATATTTGCAATTATTAAGGAATGTGAAGATGGGTTAGACGCAAGTACACTTTTAGAAGGCCCATTGTGCCATAGTGGTTTTACACGGCTAAACTAATGAGGGTAGTCTTTCGCGTTGACGCTTCATTAAAGATAGGCACTGGTCATGTAATACGTTGTCTAACCTTGGCACAAGCATTAAAAGAGAATGGCGCTAATGTTGAGTTTATTTGTCGAGAGCATAAAGGTAGTTTGATAGATAAGATTAGCTTAAGTGGCTTTAATGTTTATAAACTAAAGGTTTTTAAAGAAATTGAAGTTGATGATAAATTTGAGTATTCTTGTTGGCTAGGAGTAACTCAACAACATGATGCTAATGATTGTGTTGGCATACTAAAGTCTGAAAAAATTAATTGGTTAATTGTTGATCATTACAGCTTGGATGAGGAGTGGCATAAGAGACTTAGGCCCTACTGTGAAAAACTAATGGTGATTGATGATCTTGCAGACCGTAAATACCAGTGTGATATTTTACTTGATCAGACTTTTGGTCGGCAGAAAGAAAACTATTATAAACTAACCCCGAAAGACTGTATATTATTACTTGGATCTCAATATGCACTACTTAGACCTGAATTTTATAAATGGAGGGCGTACAGTTTAGAGCGCCGTAACAAGTTAAAATTTAAGAAACTACTTATTAACATGGGCGGTGTTGATCTTGACAATATCATCGAGAATATTCTAGATGAATTGAAAGTATGCGACTTGCCAAGCGATACAAGTATTACTGTTGTGATGGGAGGGACCGCCCCACATATTGAGAGTGTCAAGCTTAAAGCTGATGCATTATCTTTCAAGACAGAGGTTAGAGTCGATGTAGATAATATGGCCGAAATTATGGCAAATGCTGATATTGCAATTGGAGCGGCGGGATCTTCCACTTGGGAACGATGCTGTTTGGGTTTGCCAACTATTCAAATGGTTATCGCTGAAAATCAAAAAACTATAGCTAAATACCTAGAGGATAATAACGCGGTTATACTGGCTGAGGATATAAGTAAAATACAAGGCATTGTTGGTGGTTATAATATTTGGATAAAAGGAGTTAGTGAATCGGCTCGACAAATAACAGATGGACTGGGATCAATTAGGGTTGTTAATTTAATTATTAATAATTAAAAATGGATATTTCAATATTAATTACATCAAAGAGTCATCCAGTAAATCGGCACATATTAAAGTGGCTAGATATAAATAGCAGACACAATATCAATGTAATTTACTCAAAAAATGACTTGACTTCTGGTGACATCCTTTTTCTAATTTCTTGTTCTGAAATAATATCAAAATTAGAAAGGGGTAAGTACAAGAAAACGCTAGTTATTCATGCAAGTGATTTGCCACATGGAAGAGGCTGGAATCCTCATATATGGGAAATTATCAATGGAGCAGTAGAAATTACTTTAAGTCTATTGGAGGCCGAGGATGAAATTGATACTGGAAATATTTGGAAAAAAATTAGTGTGACAATCCTAAAGACAGCACTTTTTGATGAAATTAACAAGATAATATTTGATGCCGAATTGGCGTTAATGGATTTTGCAATTAAAAATTACAATACTGTACAGCCAAAAAAACAAAAAAATATTGATAGCGCACATTATCCAAAAAGATCCCCAAAAGATAGTGAAATCGATGTAAATAAGACCTTGTCTGATCAGTTTGATTTGATAAGAGTGTGCGATCCCCAGAGATTTCCAGCTTATTTTTATAAGAATGGAGTTAGATTTGACATGATATTGAAGAAGAATGAATAACTTTATTACGATCGGCGCCAGGAAAATTGGAAATAATTTTCCACCTTATGTTATTGCTGAAATGTCAGCAAATCATAATGGTGATATTAATAATGCGTATAAAATCATAGATATGGCCAAAGCATCAGGTGCTAATTGTGTAAAAATACAGACTTACACCCCTGATACCTTGACAATTGATAGTAAACTTCCTGACTTTCAGCTAACAGAAGGGCTTTGGGCTGGCCAGAGTTTGTATGAATTATATAAGAAAGCATTTATGCCTTGGGATTGGCATAAGCCATTATTTGAATATGCAAAAAAAATAGGAATTACAATATTTAGCTCTCCTTTTGATAATACTGCTGTTGATCTATTGGAAGATTTAAATACGCCAGCCTACAAGATCGCCTCTTTTGAAGCGATAGATTTACCTTTAATCAAATATGTGGCTCAAACTGGAAAACCAATGATAATTTCAACGGGTATGGCAGATTCTGAAGAAATACAAGAGGCAATTGAGACTGCTCGAGAAGGAGGATGTAATCAATTAGCCATACTTCATTGCGTAAGTGGCTACCCTGCGTTGGCAGAAGATTATAACTTAAAAACACTTGTTGATATGCAAAAAAGATTTGGACTGGTTTTGGGTTTATCGGACCATACAATTAATAATACGATTGCAATTGCAAGTGTGGCACTAGGCTCATCGATTATTGAAAAACACGTAACTCTAGATCGCAATGCTGGAGGTTCTGATGATTCTTTTTCACTTGAATCAGAAGAGTTGAAGCAGTTATGTATAGGAGCTAAAATCGCCTGGAATTCGCTTGGAAAAGTTGATTATGGTAGGAAGGCGAGTGAACAGGGGAGTGTTAAATTTAGGCGTTCATTGTATTTTGTTAGAAATGTCTCTAAAGGGTCAATATTAACCAGTGATGATGTAAAAACCATTAGACCTGGTTTTGGCTTACGGCCAAAATATATTGATCAAATTATTGGAAAAAAAGCTAGAAAAGATATTAGTGCCGGGACATCTGTACAGTGGGAATTGGTAAGTGAATAGCACAAGTAAAAACATAAAAAAACATATGGAGGTTGTAAAAATGGAAAATTTAAAAAGATGTAGTAGGTGTGTATTACCAGAAACCCATGAAACAATAATGTTTAATAGTGATGGTGTATGTAATGTATGTAGTCAGCAAGATGTTAAGAATGAATTAATTGATTGGGATTGTAAAAAGAAAGAATTTAATGATTTAATTGAGTCTTACCGTGGAAAAGGTGACTATGACTGCATTGTGCCGTTTAGTGGTGGAAAAGATAGCACTTGGACTTTGTATTATTTGGTTAAAGAGTGCAAGTTAAAGCCTTTGGTTGTAAGGTTTGATCATGGATTTATGAGAAAGAATTTAAATGATAATACACAAAAAACATTTAAAGAGTTGGGTGTAGATGTTATTAACTTTACACCAAATTGGCATGTTGTCAGGAAATTAATGCTCCAATCATTGATTGATAAAGGGGATTTTTGTTGGCATTGTCATTCTGGTATATTTTCATATCCAATGTGGATAGCAATTAAGTTCGAAATTCCGTTAATCATATGGGGAGAGCCATCTTCCGAATACACCTCTTACTATAGTTATGATCAGCCTGAAGAAGTAGACGAAAAAAGGTTTAATAGGTATGTTAATCTAGGTATTAGTGCCGATGATATGTTTTATAGGTTGGGTGGTGAAGTAGATAAGAGGGATTTAAAACCTTATAGCTACCCTCCATTAAAAGAATTAAAGAAAATAAATTATAGATCGGTATGTATGGGGTCTTATATACCCTGGGATGTGAAAAAACAAACAAAAATTATTGAGCAAGAGCTAAACTGGAAAGGAGATGAGGTTGAGAATGTTCCTAAAGAATATTCGTATGAGAAGATTGAATGCTACTTGCAGGGGGTTCGCGATTATTTGAAATATATTAAGAGAGGTTATACAAGGCCTTCTCATTTAGCAACAATAGATATTCGTAATAATAGGTTGACGCGTAAAGAAGGAATGGAGATGGTTAAAAAATTTGAAGGAAAAAGACCTCCAAGTTTGGACATATTCCTGGGCTATGTAGGAATTACAGAGCATGAGTTTATGGAAATTGCAATTTCTCATGAGGTTTCTCCTCATAAATTTGATATTTCTAGTATAACTCCTGGACTTAAAACAAGTGATTTTGAAGATTGGTCGCGTGATGGAAATATGCCAAGAGATGAAGCGACTCAACAGTTAAAAAGATCTAAAGTAGAAAATTAATAATGATTGGTATAGTTGATTATGGGATGGGAAATTTACTATCTGTTTATAATGCTTTCGTGGCTATAGGTGAGGATGTAAAGATTTGTCAAAATCCTGATGACCTTGTGAATATGAGTCATATTGTATTACCAGGTGTTGGATCGTTCAATAAATGCATGTCAAATATATTAGACAGGGGGTTTTATGGAATTCTTAATGATCTAGCTCTTAACGAGAAGCGTCCAATATTAGGCATATGTTTAGGTATGCAGTTAATGGCTAATAATAGCACAGAGGGTCGTAGTTGCAAAGGGTTTGAGTGGATAGATTCAGAGGTTACTAGGATAGAGTTAAAAAAAGAGATTAAGATTCCACATATTGGCTGGAATTCATTGGATGTTTGTAATGATAGCTTACTGTTGACGGGGTTAAGTAATGAGCCTGATTTTTATTATGTACATTCATATCAGATGAAATGCACAGGGGATGAAGATGTTATTGCAACTTGTAATTATGGGCAGAAAATAACGTCAATAGTTAATAAAGATAATATTTATGGAGTTCAGTTTCATCCTGAAAAAAGCCAGGATAATGGCTTGATACTACTTGAAAATTTTGCCGCAATAAGACAATGCTAAAAAAAAGATTGATATCCAAAATACAAATGAAAAATTCTGTGATGGCTGACAATGAAGCGCTAATCATGGTTAATACAATTAATTTTAATAAGGTTTTGGAGGTTGGAGATCCAGTATCACAAGCAAAGATATTTCAGTCACAATCTGCTGATGAGCTCATTTTTCTTAACCTAGATTCAAAATTCAATAATTATGAGAGGGTTCTCACTACAATTAAAAAAGTATCTGAAGAGGTTTTTATGCCAATATCAGTTGGCGGAGGTATAGATAATCTAGATTATATTAAAGAGTTGCTGAGCTGTGGTGCTGATAAGGTTAGTATTAATACAGCATTTTTTAATAATAGTAAAATAATTACCGATGCAAGTAATTATTTTGGTAGTCAGTGTATTGTTGTTAGCATAGACTATGCGAAAAATAGTCTTGGAAAAAATGTAGTTGTGATTAATGATGGCAATGAGATGACAGATATAGATCCGGTGATATGGGCTCAAAAAGCTGAAAAATTAGGGGCTGGAGAAATACTACTAACTTCTATTGATAATGATGGCCTTGGTCGTGGATTAGATCTTGAAATGATTAGCGCAATGACAAATAGTGTTTCGTTACCAGTAATAGCATCAGGCGGATGTGGGATGGCAAAACATATCTCTGATGGTTTTTTGATTGGCGGGGCGGATGCAATTGCTGCAGGAAATTTTTTTTCCTATAAAGATCAAAATCAAATTCAAACGCGCGCTCAATTATCCAATTCAGGCGTTTTAGTAAGATAGCATTCTTAAGTCATTCGGAGAAATTATGATAGCAAAAAAACTGAAAGGAGAAAGAATTTTAATGCGAAATGTTGAGCAAAGTGACTGCAATACAACGTATTTAAATTGGCTTGAGGATTTGGAGATAAATCAATATCTTGAGACAAGATGGGAGAGTCAAAATTTAAAGAAAATAAAATATTTTGTAGCCTCTATGAAAGAATCAGAAAATAGTGTTTTATTTGCCATAATAGAGGTTTCAACAAATAAGCACATAGGAAATATTAAGATTGGGCCTATAAATTATAATCATAAATACGCTGATATTAGTTATTTTATTGGTGATTCTTGCGCTTGGGGTAAGGGGTATGCAAGTGAAGCTTTGTCAATGGCAACAGATTATGCTATAAATATTTTGAATTTAGATATGTTGGTGGCGGGCGTGTATGGCAATAACCTAGGTAGCCAGAGAGTGTTAGAAAAAGTTGGATATGAATTGACAGGCGTGTTTAAAAATCAACTTTTAAATGTAAAAGGTGACAAGGAGGATCATTTATGGTATGCGTTTGGCGTATCCTGATTATATTTAATTAACTAAAATAATAATATGAAAAAAAAATCACAAAGAATTGAAGAGTATTTTGATAGATTATGGCCAATTCCAAGGAGTATAACTGGACCTGGATATAGGGAATCGTTAGATATACTAGATGAGATAATGCCTACCACTAGAAATAATTTTTTTACAGGTGAGGATGTTTTTGACTGGAAGATCCCAAAAGAATGGATTCCCACTGAAGCATTTTTTATAGATCCAGAAGGGAATAAACACGCTATATTTACTAAAAATAATTTACATTTATTAAATTATTCCATACCATTTCAAGGAGTAATGTCTTTAGAGGAGTTGAAAAAACATATATACACTCTTGTTGATCAGCCCGATGCAATCCCTTATCTTACTTCTTATTACGAGGATCGCTGGGGTTTTTGTATATCGGATAATGAGTTAAGAAAGCTGCCACAAGGTGAATATAAAGTTTACATAGACACCAAATTAATAGATGGATCTGTTGAGATTGGAGAGGCTATATTGAGTGGGTCCACTGATGAAGAGATTCTTTTTTCATCATATTTATGTCATCCATCATTAGCAAATAATGAGCTTTCCGGTCCATTAGTTTTAGTATTTTTATACGAAATGATATCCTTGATTCCCAATCGAAAATACACATATAGGTTTGTAATTGTGCCTGAAACAATCGGTTCACTTTGTTTTTTAAAGCTACGGGGTAAGGATTTAAAGGAAAAACTTATAGCAGGTTACCAGATCACTTGTATTGGAGATTCTGGAAAATTTACCTATAAAAAATCAAGAAGGGAAGACTCCCTTCCAGATAGGGTTGCAAAAACAGTACTTGATACAATAGGGGAATATAATGTACGTGATTTTAATCCGGCCATCGGTAGTGATGAAAGGCAGTACTGCTCTCCAGGGTTTGATTTGCCAGTTGGGTCTTTAATGAGAAGTATGTATACAGAGTATGATGAATACCATACTTCACTTGATAACAAAAGCTTTATAAGTTTTGAGGCTATGTCTGAATCAGTAAATGTTTATTGTGATATGGTGAAACTAATAGAGTCTAATATAATTTATAAAAATACAGTAATGTTTGGTGAGCCACAACTCGGTAGAAGGGGTTTTTTTAGAACACTAGGATCTCAAATCAATTCACCTGAGGCTGATACTGCAATGTGGTGGATACTAAATTTAACAGACGGAGAAAATGATCTTATTTCAATATCGAATCGTTCAGGAATAGACTGGAAGTTGATAGTGCAGGTTTCAGATAAGCTTGTCGAGGGTGGCCTGCTTAAGGCTTTATAAAAACATGAGGTCAAAAATTTATCAAGTAGATGGGTCGCTCGAATTAGACCTTTGGAGGCTTTTAAAGGGTCTTTATGCAATACCTAGAACAATTATGGGGAGGGGGTATGAAGAATCGTTGAGTCTTATAGGTAAGATTTGTCCAATAGAAAAACTATCCTTCCCTTCAGGTGCCAAAATTGAAAGCTGGACCATTCCAAAGCAATGGCGCGTAAATAGTGCAACTATAGAGAGTTTAGATGGAAAAGTTGTAATAGATTACTCTAACAATCCAATGCACTTATGGCAGTACAGTGTATCTGTTGACATGGAGATTTCTAGAGGTGATTTGGAAGGGTTTTTAACTGTAAGTCCAGGGGGGTATAAATCAATACCGCATGTGGTAACTTATTACAAAAAAAGATGGGGGTTTAGTTTATCTCAAAAACAAAAGGAGGGTCTTACTGAGGATCGATATCGGGTTAAAATCGATACAGAATTTATCAATGGAGAGTTGTCTATTGGTCAAATTCTGATTCCTGGACGCTCTAAAAAGGAAATAATTATAGACGCGGTTTTGAGTTGCCCCGCACTTGGTAATAATCTTTCGGGGGCGGTGGTGGCCACTTATTTGGCACAGCAATTGCTAAAAAAAGAAAGCCTGTATTTTTCATATAGATTTTTATTTACACCTGAAACAATCGGACCTTTAGTGTTGTGTAATTTCAATGAAAATTTATTAAACAATGTTGTTGGAGGTTATACGTTAGTTAATCTTGCAGACATTAGTTATTTTAATTATAAAAAAAGTAGGCATGGCAACACTGTTGCTGATATTGCAATGATGCACAGCTTAAAATGGTTTGAAAAAAAATATAAAGTTAAGGAGTATGATGTGCATACTGGATCTTGTGGAAATGAGAAGGCATACAATTCTCTTGGGTGCGAGATTCCGATTGGTGCATTAAGTAGGAGTGTCTTAGGGTCGTATCCAGAGTACGATACCTCATCAGATAATTTGGAATTTATTAGTAAAGGTAAATTATTTGATAGTTTTAAAATATGTATTGGCGCAATAGAGGCACTAGAGAGGAGTCAAAAATATTATCACACTTTTAAAGGTGAGCCTTTTTTAACAGGGTATGGTCTACTTCCTAAAATTGAAAAAGACAAGGATAGGATCCCATATGATTATTTAATGGGGTTTTCATCAGGAAAGGAGACTGTAGTTGAAATTGCAAATCGTGCAAATTTGTGTGTTGATAGTTTCGATGAAGCTGTAAAACAATTTTTAAATGTGGGTTTGATAAAATGATTCATAAAAGTATAGAATTTGGAAAAATTGATAATATTGTATTGTTTGGTGGCTCTTGGTTAACTGCTAAGTTTATACAAGTGCTTATTGATAGTAATATTAAAGTAACACTTTTTACAAGTTTAAGGCATTTTGAGGGAATTGTAAGCTCAGACGGATTGACATTAAGTCAGATTACAGAAAAACTAGATATTGTGGTATTTACCTCTAATGACATTAATAAAGATTCTAGACTTAAAGAGTTTGTTAGTGACTCAACATTAGGTATTGCTATAGGAGCAGCATGGATTTTTGAAACCAATATTGTTGAATTATTTGGTGGAAAATTGTTAGATTTTATGGGGATAGACCTTCCACATTATCGTGGCGGTGCACACTATTCTTGGAAGATCTTAGCTGAAAATAGAACTGGAGCATGCAACCTTCAACTTATACATGGGGGGGCGGAGTCTTTTCACAAAGGTGAGATTATTAAAAGAAGTAAATATACATTTCCAAAGTCAGCAAGAGTGCCCCAAGATTATTTTCACTACGCGCTAAAAGAAGAAATATCTTTTCTGCTTAGCTTTTTGCTTGAAGTTGATAAAGAGGTTGTATTTCCTATGAAGACTCTTGACGAACTTCAATCTAGTTATTTCCCATTTCTTAACACTAATATTCAAGGGTGGATTGACTGGAAATGGAGTGCTAAAGAGATTTATAGGTTTATTTGTGCATTTGACAGCCCATATGCTGGAGCCTCAACTTTATTAAGCGGAAAAAGGGTTTTTTTAAAAAAATGTAGCTACATTGAAGATGATTTTAATTTTCACCCTTTTCATTCTGGCCTTATTTATAGGGTTGCGAATGGCAAGGTATTTGTATTTGCACGAGGAGGAACTTTGATTATTGAAAAAGTTGATTATGAAAATAGTGTAGAAAGCCGTTTAACTCTAGAGGGCGCACGTTTTTATACATCTAATAGTAAATTAGAGTCTGCTTTATGTGACGAGGTTACATATGAGTCTAGGGGTTTGGAGGTAAAAAAACATATATGCTAAAAAAAGAGCTAGCCTATAAGAAAAATAAAGAAACAAGAAGGGTTGTTTCGAATAGTTTATATAATGTCGTTCCTGCAATTGTGACTTTAAGTTTGGCTATTTTTGTTACCCCTTTTCTATTGACTAACTTAACTCCAAATATTTATGGGGTATGGGTGTTAATTGGATCGATAGCGGGTCCCATTGCTCTTTTAGAATTCGGAACGTCTGAAGCTGCAGCTAAATATATAGCTGCCAGTGAGGAAAGAGGTGATCACACCTGCAGCAATAATATTATCTCATCAGTAATGCTATTTAATATCGCCATTAGTATTGTCGGCATAATTTTAATTTTTTGTATTGCTTATTTTCTCCCTGAAATGGGCTTAAAGATAGAGTTAAAAGATATTTATTCTGCGCAAATATCTTTTTATATTACAGGTATTGGTTTTGCAATTATTCGTATTATTGGTGTTTATGAAGGAGTTTTTAAGGCTGTACAAGATTTTAAAACAATATCAATTGTAACCACACTGGGAAGGATTCTCTACTCTTTATCCGCTGTGATGGCAATTTTACTCGGACATGGTCTTATTGGTGTTGTCATGTTCCAAACAGTATCATATTTTATTATTTTGATAATATGGATAATAAGGTCAAATATTTTTATACCTCAATTTTCATTTTTCCCATCCTTGAAAAAGGATGAATTTCTACTTATTTTTAAATATGGTGGATGGAATACATTGGGAAGAGTTTCATCAGTTGTAATGCAAAATATAGATAAGATAGTTCTGGGCGCTTTAGTTGGTACAGTCACTGTTGCATATTTTAATACGGCTTTTTTAATATATGTTTCTTTTTTTATGATTGCTGTACCATTTTCCAGCTCTCTTATGCCTTATTTTAGTGTTCTGGAAGAAAGAGGGGTAGGGAGTCAAGGGTTGTTGTTCGAAAGGTTAAGGTATAGTGTCTGGCTTTTGAGTAATTTTGTAATTATTTTATCCATCCCATTTTTTGTATTTTCATATGAGGTTTTGGAGTATTGGATTAACAAAGAGGCTGCTAATCAAATGTCTCATGTATTGCGCCTTCTTATATTGGCCAACTGGATTTCATCTTTAAATATAGGGCTAGGGCAGTTTATCTTAGGAGTGAATTTAGTAAAATATAATGCAATGTGGGGATGGATGAGAGGGGCGCTGTCAACAATTCTCACAATTGTATTGATTGATACATATGGCATTGCAGCGGCTGGATTGGGGGTTTTCATTTCCCAGTTCTCTCTTATTTGGTTGATTTATATAGTATGGAAAGTTAAATTGACAAAGTTAGTGAATTTTGGTAATTTTATTAAGATCTTTATCCAGCCTCTGACTGTTGGATTGATAGTAGTAGTAATATTACTTTATATAAAGAGCTTAAAGTTGTTTGTGGTTACTGACGTATCGAGTCTCATATATTTATTATTTTCTTTTGGAATTATTAGTGTAATATTGACAGCAATAATGAATTACACCTTCCCATCTACAAAAGAATTAATAATCAAAACTATGATGCTTGTAAAAATGATAATAAAAACATGAGCTTGAAGTTTTCATTTTTAATGATAGTTTTTAATGGGGATGACTTTCTTCATCAATCACTTGAATCTGTATATGATTTTGCACATGAAATATTTGTCATAGAAGGTGCGGTAAAAGAGGCCTGGCCTATTGCAAATGTTGATGGCTCAAGTACGGATAACACCATTCAAGTTCTCAATGACTTTCCAGACCCCCTTAAAAAAATAAAAATTATTCATGGGAAATGGAGCGATAAAGAAGAGATGACTAACGCTCTTATTAAATATGTCACTGGTGATTATATTTGGAGATTGGATTCTGATGAGGTGTATAAAAGCAAAGACCTTGTTAAGATTAAGACCCTGTTAAGTCAAAATCCTAAGTTAACCCATGTCACCCTTAGGGGGGTAGATTTCTTCCATGGATTTGATCGCATAATGATTTCAAAAGATGATCCGAATAAGCATGTAGCCAATAGAATATGGAAGTTTGAAAAAAAATGTTTCTTTAAAGGGCATAGACCGCCAGATTTATATTGCCCTTGTGAAGGCAAGTATATGGGTAAAGATAAAATATTAAGCGGACTAGATCTGGAAAATGAACATGGTGTCACCCTTTATCATTATTCTTGGGTTACGGATAAACAGGTAAAAGATAAGATGATTTTTTTTTCAGAAGTTTATTTGAGAAAGTTTTCTGTTGGAATACCTTATTGGAATATAGTGCACACAATTCCTGTGGTTAGAAGATTTTATAGAATTATATTCTCCCTGCCTATCTTTGACAGGTATAGAAGAGGTCGCTCATTTCCAAAAATGAATTTTAATTATTATTCTACAGTTTGGAAAAAATGGAGTCAAGATAGGGAGTATGTAGAGAGTAAATATGGGGTGACCTTTAATTCTGAGGAGCCGCACATTACCGTGCCTTTTCAGGGGAGGCATCCTGAAGTAATATACAAACTGATTGAAAAATTATAAAATTTAGAGATGAGTTTATGTTAGCCTTTATGTTTCATCACGTTAAGCCAAAAGAATACTCAACCGATGCATGTGTCGATCTGGATATTTTTGAAAAGCAACTTCAATATATAGTGAGTAAGAAATATCAAACAATTTTTGCATCAGAGCTTGTTAATAGTTATGAGAATGAAAAATTTCGAAGAAATTCTATAGTATTAACATTTGATGATGGATATGTGGATAATTATATTTATGCTTATCCGCTATTGAAAAAGTACAACCTTAAGGCAACTTTTTTTGTTTCAACTGCTTTTATAAGTGACAAAAATAAAGGTAATTTTAATAGTGCACAAATGGAGCATGATGGTGTTAATAGGTTATGGGTCAATGAAAAAAAAATATCAGATTATTATTTAGACTGGATTCAAATAAAAGAGATGGTGGATAGTGGGATTGTCGACATACAAACGCACGGCCATTTTCATAATCGATGCTTTGTTTCAGATGAAATCGAAGGTGCAAATATAAATGGCATGGCTTGGAGTTATCCGCTTTGCACAAAAGGAGATACAAGGCAAGGATTGCCAGTTTTCAGAAGTAATAGTGAACTTTCTAATCGTAGATTTGAAGTGGATAGTAAGATACTTTCCATGTGTAATGGAATATATAGAAAGTATAGAGGGCAGAGTGGTAAAAATATAGAAAAAATAATTACCAACAAGATTGAGCACTTAAAGACAGACAAGATTACAATAGGTTCTTATGAGAATATTACTCGATATAAAGATAGAGTTTATTCTGAGTTAAATAAATCTATAGATATTATTTTTGAAAAACTTAAAGTTAGGCCTGTAATTCTCTCATACCCTTGGGGAGATTATAACAAAACCTTGATTGATATTTGTAGAGAGCTCGGAATAAAGGGGGGTATGACAATATCTAAAGAAATCCCTAATTCATATCTATATAAAAGTTATTGCATTAAGCGGATTGAGTCCCCAAATAGTTTTAATGAATTTAAGTTATTAATTAAGAAAAATACATTACCTTTATCCATTATTAGAGATCTTAAGAGAGTGATAAAAAGGTTGGTAAATTTTTAGTACGTAATATGAATAAATACAACAAATCAACAAAAATGTGTATTTTTTTGACCTATAATAAAGACCTAGTAGTCGTTTAAATCTTTATTCAACTTTCCATATGAGCACATCAATGATGTTTAAAATAATCTAAATAATTATAATTGGGGATTAAGAATGAAAAAGTTTGTTGTTTATGTGTTGCGAAAAATATTGGGTACATCTTCCTATAATAGTTTCAGTAGTAGAGTATTTATCTTAAGACGAAAAATTATAGGTGGGTATTTCTCGATAAATCATCTTGATAAGAAATTAGAGAAATATGTTGATTTTGATAATGGATTTTATGTCGAGTTAGGCGCTAATGATGGCGTCGCTCAATCTAACTCTCTACATTTTGAGTTGAAAAGAAATTGGAGTGGCGTTCTTGTTGAGCCATCACCAAATAATTTTTTGCTTTGCAAAGAAAATAGAAGTAAGAAAAACTTTATCTTTTGTAATGCTTGTGTAGGTTTTGACTATAAAGAAAAGTATGTGGATATTCAGTATGCAAACCTGATGACGATATCAAAAAACTTAAATTTAGATTTAAGTGATAAGCAAAATCATATTGAACTTGGGAAGCAATTTTTGAATGAAAATGAGTCCGTTTTTGAATTTGGTTCTGTAGCAAGAACTCTCACAGATTTGCTTAATGAAAGTAGTGCGCCAAGTCTTATTGACTTTTTGTCACTCGACGTTGAAGGTGGCGAATTAGGTGTACTAAAAGGAATTGATTTCGATAGATACAACTTCAAATATATGTTGATTGAAATTAGAGAATTTGAAACTGTTGAAAAGTTTTTGCTTGAGTTTGGATACCGTTGTATCGAAAAATTTTCAATACACGATTATTTATTTGAATACTCCAGCTCCAAATGAAATGGTTAGAAGGTTTCGCTTTGCTGTTTCACCAAAGTGTTGATAACAAAGTGATACAAGTTGTAGTAGAATCCCAATATGAACCGAAAGAAAATCCTTACTCTCCCAAGGAGATATGGAATGCTTATGGCACTTTGCCGAAAAGTGGTTTATTCCCATATTTATCCATTACAAATTCACCGAATGCCGTGAAATTTACAGTGGACAATTCATCGCAATTGGTTACAAAAAATATTTCTATAGCAAGTTCATTAATTGAGCCTTTTCACTGGCTAGAGAGAATATCCTTTAATTTTAATATTGGATTAATTGTAAAGAACTTACTGTCTCCATATAAAAAATTTTTATCCATGAATGGTGATAAACCTTTATGTAGTGACAGGGTGGATATTATTATAATTATTGAGTATTTTTCAAAAAATACAGCAGATATAGGTATTTTCAATTCGATTGAGGAGGGTAACCCAGGATACAATATAGAATATTGGATAACTGAGCCATCCATCAAAAATGAACTCGAAGCATTTGAAAGAAGTAATCCAGGGGCGACTATTAAAAAGATATTGTCAAATGAATATACCATTTTGAATACTTGTAGAAGACAAAAAAGCATAGGACACCTGTCGGCTGACTCTTATCGTGACAATGAAGTTTTTAAAAAATCTGGTTATATTCTTTCTAAAATATGGTGGAAGGGGGTGACATCATATTTTAATAGTGTTTCCTATGGAATTGAGCAGTTATTAAAAAATAGAACTCCTAAAATTTTAATATTAACGGACGATACCAAGCCATATGGTTCAATAGCTGCAAAGATTGCTAGAAATTTAAACATTCCCTCAGTGTTAATACCTCATGCAATACCTTCGCCATTCTATTTACCTTTAGCATGTGATTATCAAACTTCATGGGGAAAGGGGTGGAGTAATCTTTTGGTTAATAACAAACTGTCTAACAATAGGATATTGACGGTAGGTGATCTTTCTGATAGGCCCAATATGGGGCTATTAAGTGAAAAAAACTCTATTAAAAAAAAGCTTAATATTTTAAATAAAAGAGTTATTGGGTATTTTTCTTCACCTGAAGAAGTAAATGATATTGGTGTTTTGACTGTTGTTGAGGTTGCTAGCCAATTTGAAGATATAGTAGTTATTGTTCGATCTCACCCTAGGCATGCAAAGCACTCTAGGCAGCTTAAGGCTAAATTGAAATACACGAAAGCTATATACATCCCATTTGATAATTTAGATTTTGATGAATTTTGTTGCGCATGTGATATTGTAGCAACATTCGAGAGTACGTCAATTTTACGTGCTATCCGATATAAAATACCAGGATTTCAGGTTGTCATGGATGTTTTACGAGCACCTGAAAATGATTATAGAAATATGATAAATTTGAATGTTGCACATAATAAAAATGAAATTTTAGAAATACTGAAAGGGATGGGGCAGGTTAGGCGTAGTAATTGCACAAATGATATCTATCGAGAATTTGGCAGGGATGCTGCCGTACTACTGTTTTCTAAAATAAAAAATATAATAAAGGTGAGAAATAATGATTAACAGTGAAATTTTAAAAGAGTGCCCTGTGTGCGGCTCAAGTAATTTTATTAATGAAAAAATAAAAGCGCCCGGTTATCAATATGGGATCAATGATTTAAGTAGTTATTGTGAATGTAATGAGTGTAAAGTACTTTTTCAAAACCCTAGAATTGATCCTGACTACATATCCATATATTATGACAATAATTACTATACCCGAAGTGACTTATGTAATTCAAATGTATCAAAAACAAGAAAGACATTTTATAATTTTATCCAAAGGGTAAAAATTATAAAATGGAAGTCTCAGGCTTTATTTGACTATCGATTTCCAAAAAATAAAGGTAGGTTACTGGATTATGGCGCAGGTTCCGGGCATTTGTTAAATATGCTGAAGCATAATGATTGGAAGGATTTGTGGTGGTACGATACTGATAGTGAAGCCCTTAAAGTTGAAAATATTAATAAATTGTACGATAAGGATATTTTTCCGCTTGATAGTAGCCTGGAAAATACATTTGATTATATTATTTCAAATCATAGTTTGGAGCATATTGCGAATCCAATTGAGGTGTTAAAGTTATGGCATTCACTTCTAAAGCCAGGAGGTGAGTTGATTGTTGCAACACCAAACTTGAACTCTATTTTTTTTAAAGTTTTTAAAAGTTTTTGGTATTTTTTAACTCCTCCATACCATTATATTATTTACACCCCAAAATCCTTAGAAATGGCATTGAAGAAAACAGGCTTTGAGATGAAGTCTGTTGAATTTCATTCAAATTCTCAATGTTTATGGGGTAGTTTAGACCTTCTTATTCAAAAGAATAGGATTGGGAGTTCTACTCCAGTCAGTATGTATTTGAATAATTCAAGTTTATTAAGTATTCTAACTAAGCCATTAATTTATGTTTTTGATGTTTTTGGTTTAGGCGATAATTTAGTTTTAAAAATGACGAAGTCTAGTAGATAGATAATATTTTCAGATGATCTTATCTGTAATGTTTGAATAAAGGAGATTTATAATGAATAAAGTATTGATAACAGGTGGCGCAGGCTTTATAGGCTCCAATCTAGTAATAAAACTATTAGAAATCGGCTATCAAGTAGTTGTTCTTGATAATTTATTAAAGCAAATTCATGGAGATACGAGTGAGTCACCCTTGTATTTGTCAATCAAAGGTAAAGTAGAATTTATAAAGGGCAGTATAACAAATGAAGATGATTGGATTCAGGCTTTAAAAAATGTAGACATTGTAGTTCATTTGGCCGCATTGACTGGCACAGGGCAGTCGATGTATGAAATTAATCAATATATTGAGACTAATATACTTGGAACTTCGAAATTGTTACATTTGATAACAGAGGGGCGTACATCAGTTAAAAAAATAATCCTAGCTTCATCTAGAGCAATATATGGCGAAGGTAAATATGAATGTATTGATCATGGTAGTGTTTATCCAGTTGAAAGAAAAGATAAAGACATGCTGGATTGGGATTTTGAGCCAAAATGTCCCTTTTGCTCTAAAGAACTAAGAGTATTGGCAACAGATGAAGAATCAGAGATAAGGCCTACATCAATTTATGGTATTACGAAACAAGTTCAAGAGCAAATGATTTCGATTTGCGGTCAGTCTTTAAATATCCCAACAATAGCATTAAGATTTCAAAATGTTTATGGGCCAGGGCAGTCATTAAGTAACCCTTATACGGGGATATTGTCGATATTCTCCACTCAAATTTTTAATAAAAATAATATTAATATTTTTGAAGATGGAAAAGAGAGTAGAGATTTTATTTATATAGACGATGCAGTGAATTCGATAGTATGTGCTCTCAATATAGAGGATGAGAAACAGCATTGCTTTAATGTTGGCTCTGGGGAAGGGGTGAGTGTACTTGAGGTGGCAAAGTCTTTAATAAACCTTTACAAGTCAAATGTACATATTGACATTAGTGGCGATTACCGATTAGGTGATATTAGGCATAATTATGCAGATCTGAATAAGTCAATTGCTTTACTTAAGTTTAATCCTAAAATTTCATTCAGTGAGGGTTTGAGTAGGTTTTCAAAGTGGGTGATCTCGCAAGAGGTTTCAAATGACAATTATCAAAAAAGTATTGATGAAATGAATGCTTTTGGATTGTACAAAAAGAATAAAGTGAGAAAATGAAGATATTAGTTTTGTCGTATCCATTTTATGAATATGGAGAAATTATAGCAAAGGCATTTCATAATATTGGATGTGATACTAATTATATTTCATATGGATATCCTAACGAAGGCATTAAGAATATTATTAAATATTCGATACCAAGAAGAATTGGATTTGATGTTGAACGCAGACTAAGATCTAATTTTTCTATACGTGTAAGTAAAAATATAAAGCTATTTAAACCTGATTTTATACTACTTATTAGAGGTGATTTTTTATCAGATAATCTTATTAATGCTATTAAATTAGCGACACCATCGCCAAAGATAATTGTCTGGACTATGGACGGTATTGATAAATTAGATAGACTCATGATTTATAGGAAGGAAATATGCCATTGGTTTGTTTTTGAGCCGACAGATGTTTGTAGATTAAAACATTTTTACAATATTAGTGCTGAATTTTTGCCTTTGGCATTTGATCCTGATTACTATCATCCGAACAGTAAAGGTAGTAGTGCAAACTTAACCGACTTATCTTTTATTGGCTCAATAAAAGATAAAAATAGACTGACAGAGCTTGACAAGCTATCTAAATGGTCACTTGATAAAAAACTAGATTTTAAAATAATATCAGGGAATTACAGGCCGAGAAATTTTTACATAATATACCCATATAGATATTTATGGAAATGTCTGTATAAGCGTCATATGCGCCATTCAGAAGTCAATGCTTTGTATAATAACTGTATGATAAATATCAATATACATAAAAACCAGTCAATAGAAGGTATGAATATGAGATTTTTTGAAATTATGGGAAGTGGGGGGTTGCAGATAGTAGAAGAAAAAAAATCTCAAAAAATCATTGGATTTGAACCTGGTAAAGATTTTTTAACATATTCAAGTCATGAGGACATGTTAAAAAAAATTAAATATGTTCTGGATAATCCAGAAAAAGGAAGGGAGATTGCAAGAAATGGATTTAATAAATCAACAAAGCATACGTTTGAGTGTAGAGCTCGAACTATATTAGCACACTTGTTAAAATAAAGAAAATGTGTGGAATTGCAGGAGTTATTCAAACCTCATCCTCTAAAGACGGAGGGAAAAAAATAGATTTAATGCTGGAGCTAATGGAGAACAGGGGTCCGGATAGTATGGGTATATATAAAAGTGGGTGTGTAAATTTAGGTCATCGGCGCCTATCTATTGTCGACCTTTCCAACATGGGAAAACAGCCAATGACTTTTAAAAATAGGGCTATTATAGTTTTCAATGGTGAAATATATAATTTTAAAAAAATTAAGAAAAAATTAATAAATAAAGGGTATAAATTTAAATCTCATTCTGATACCGAGGTATTGCTATTGGGGTATGTTGAATTTGGAAAGGATATTCTTAAGATGATTGATGGTTTCTATTCTTTTTGTATTTTTGATATTAGAAATAACAAGCTTTTTTGCGCTAGAGATCCGTTTGGAAAAAAGCCTTTTTATTATTCCTTGATAAATAACGAGTTTGTTTTTTCATCTGGAATTGAACCTACAATTAAAGCGAGCAATATAAGGCCTACTGTGAATTATGATGGACTATCCCACTATTTGTTAAAAGGATATTATGAGCCTGGATTAACAGCATATAATGACATACTGACTCTTAAAGCTGGGTGTTATTTGGAGTTTGATATTGATTCAAAAGTGCTTGAAATACATAAATTCAATATACCTGTGTTCGACCAAGGTAAGATTGATATTGATGCTGATAGTTCAGTTGAGCTTAGTGAAAATTTATTGAGAAAAGCTGTAAAAAATAGACTATTGTCAG
>Ga0209776_1000498_pt1 | contig 26694 bp, 26 predicted proteins | sample SaaInlLV_10m_DNA_3_FD_184670 | JGI IMG/M metagenome (GOLD analysis project Ga0209776, IMG submission 184670) | Marine microbial communities from expanding oxygen minimum zones in the Saanich Inlet - Saanich Inlet SI073_LV_165m_DNA (SPAdes) (version 2) | ecosystem: Environmental > Aquatic >...
CATTTCATTGCAATCATACTGTAACCTTGTTCCTCTGGGTCAATATACTCTATTACCGACTCGTCCAATGTACAACTTGTAATCAAATCATTCCATACCAATTCTTTATTAGCCAACTTATCAATAATCTCCTTCGTAATGATTGCCTTGTTGTCTCTCACTTTCAGAACCGGTCTGGTTAGACGCCCACCATCATTACATATACGTATCTCAAGTCGCTTGTAATTAAATATGATAGACGTATAAATATTGATAATGCCCTTGTACTTTTTATCCTTCATATCATTATATAGCGTCAACGGGTCTTCTGTAATACCAATCCAAGCACCATTAATAAAGACTTTTACTGCGTGTTGTATATCAGATAACGTATCGAACGCCTCATCTTCAAATGCGATTAAATGTTTTTTAATATATTCGTACAATGAACTACTATTTGTAGGTATTGTGAGGTGTCCCATATAACTAATGTTTTTCACTATACCGATGGATTGACCTTCTGGAGTCTCTGCCGGACATAGAAATCCCCACGTTGTATTATGGAGTTTTCTTGGTGCAATCAATTCACCACTTTTTTCCAGAGGAGTATTAATACGACGGGAATGACTTAAACTAGATACATATGTCAATCTATTTAACACTTGGGCAACACCTACCTTGGAACTATTTGATTGTTTAATACTAAAATCACCAGTTGATAATGCTCGGTTTATACCGTTTTCAATAGTAGTCGATTTCATGATTTTGTAAATATTTGTGGAATTAATAATGTTTTCATAATCTTCAGATGACTTCCAAGAACCGTTGTTTATTTCGCGTACAATATGTTTTTGCATTTCCTTGACTAATTTATTGAAATAATTTCGGAATAAGTTATTCAATAGTGAACCAGTTAATTCAATGCGTTTATTGACATAAGAATCTCTATCATCAGTCGGGAGTAATCCTTGTGATGTCCGGATAAGTTTGTTAGCCATATATCCGAGTAAATAGAGTTTTTGCTTAAGCGTTTTGCAATGTGGAAATAGGTCATTATTCAATACATCCAGAGTAAATTCGTATTTTTTCTTAATACCTATATCTTTGTCTATATTCATAGGTGTATATGCAACATAACTATTGATATGTGAGATTGAGTCTTCTTTGGACATGTAGTTTTTGGCATCAATGACTGATGCTTGTAAGAATTGTAATATATTTTTATTTTCGGAATTGTTAATATCTAATGCTATGTATTTACAAATATCTTTGTCGCTTAATACGCCGAGTGCTCTGAAAACTACGCATAACTCGATCGGTTGTCTAACGCGAGGAATATTGACATAAATTCCATGACCAAACCCATTGTTTTTACTTGCGATCATCATTTCGATTTGTTTGGGAGAAATACATTTATTATCAGGAACCGATTTGATTTCTGCGTACCAACTCCATTTTGTGGTATTTTTTCCATCGAAACAATATATACGATTTTCTGCTGCTCTTTCTTGTCCGAGTACAGTCTTTTCTGAACCTTTGATAATGAAGTATCCACCACCGTCCATATGACATTCGCCGGTTAATCTAGGATCGATATGAGGATTCTGTGTAAGTGTACAAATAGAAGATTTCAACATGATAGGCATCTTTCCAATGTTAATTTTTGGGATTTTTTTCTCGATTATTTTTTCGGTTTCCATATTTTCATTATTACGAACAATATACTTTATATTAATATCAATCGTCATTGTCGACGCATAAGTGAAGTTGCGCAACTTGGCTTCTTGTGGCAACATCGTTTTTGTGGCACCATTATTTTCGTGAATTTGGGGTGGATACAATTTGAAATTCTCGAATGACACTTCTACATCAAGTAGATAACAATCCTTCTCTGGAATATAGTCATTTTCTGAATGTATTTTTACAGGATTGAACATTTGAATTGTGCGCTGTATCTGATAATTGATAAAGTGGTTGTACGACTCTATCTGATGACGCACTAAGCATTCCAAATGCTTTCCTGCAAAATACGATTCAATTATATTGAAGGGTTCTTCTATATAATCTCCGACATGAGATAATATACGGTTTTCTACGTCGTCTTCTATATCAAACTTGGTAGAACTGATCTTATCATAATCTATCAATGATTCCTTATTTAATGTTGGTTGAGTGAACGAACTATTGTCTGAGGTAGATTGGTTGTATTGAACATTTGTTGAGTAACTTCCACTTTGTGCGGACTCCATCTTGTATTCCATGATTATTACATATAAATATTTTCGTTCTTTTATAATCAATTTTTCAGAATGAGGTTAAAAAAATCATTATAATCATATGTAAAATGAATACGTATTTTGTAGATTATTTGGATAATTTTCATGATACAGATGAAACTGATAAAAATATAACAGACTATTATTTATTGAATAACTACATATTGACAAACTATTATTATAATAATTTTTATCAGGACCATTTTCAGAATATGCAATCTAATACGAAAAATGAGGTGTCTTCTCCGAGTAACTTGTACTATGATTGTTACTCACAATCAAATTGGAATATCGATATCAATTCCCAAGATAACCAAAGTAATTATGATATTTGGAAAACAAATAACGAATTCAAGTTTGACTTTTCGAACAATGAATTACAAGTGGTAATTCCTCCACTGAAACCACCTGTTAATAAGAGAAAAGTTATGATTGATGCAAATATTAATAGTATTAGTGATTTATTGAATATTATTGATAGCAATAAGATAGATGAACAATGCGAATATAATATTGATTTACAATCTCTGCATAATATCCGCGACGAGTTGCATAAATTGAATAATATGATTGGAATGGTAGACCTGAAGAAAACGATATTGTACCAGTTATTGTATTTTATACAAAAATTACACGAGGGTAAGACTACCTCAGATTTCAAACATACTGTTATTTATGGTCCTCCTGGAACAGGCAAAACGGAAATAGCAGAAATTATTGGTACTTTATATTCCAAACTTGGTATATTGAAAAACAATGTTTTCAAAAAAGTCACCCGGTCTGACCTGGTCGCAGGATATTTAGGCCAGACCGCAATCAAAACAGCGAGTGTCATAGAAGAAAGTTTAGGTGGGGTGTTGTTTATCGATGAAGCATATTCGTTGGCGTCCGATTCAACAGATAATAACGATAGTTATTCGAAAGAGTGTCTTGATACATTGTGCGAAGCATTGAGTAATCATAAACAAAACTTAATGGTCATTATTGCAGGATATGAAGAAGAATTAAATAACACATTTTTTAGAGTAAATAAAGGGCTCGATTCTCGTTTTATATGGAGGTTTTATACCAATTCTTATACACATGACGAGTTAAATTTAATCTTCAATAAAAAAGTGATAGAACAAGAATGGAATATACATATTGAAAAAGATGTATTGGATGATTGGTTTGAAAAACAACTAGAACATTACCCTCATTTTGGTCGTGATATGGAATTGTTATTGATGTATACTAAAATCGCACACAGTCGTAGAATATATGGAAAACCTGAAAATGAGATTCGTAATCTTACCATAGATGATTTGAACGAAGGTCAAGAATTGTTTTTATCGAATAAGAAAAAACAAAAAAATAAGGTAAATCCAGCGTCATTGTATGCTATGTATGTCTAAAGTCGTTATTTAGAAATATATATGGCGTAAGAATATACAAAGACATTATACTTTTACAGTATAGAGATAAACATGGAAGAAAAAAAAATATTGAGCATCAATCCGTCTGATTTTTCTTTTTCAAACAATAAGACAAGAAAGAAAAAGGCTGAAAAAAAACCCGAAGGAAATATTCGCGTGCGAAATACAAACCCTAAACAACATAGCAATACATTGAGAAAGAAATCTTTATTAAACCTTATACGCCAACATCAGCAGAAGCAATATGATATTGAAACGAAATTAACCAAACCCTCGTCTACACATGAACAGCAAATAACATCGTTCAATAAAGAATTCGAAGAGGCTAAAAATTATTTAAACACTGTTGCTGAAAAACGTAATTCGAGTGTTCCCTCTCATAATGCTACTATGAAACACTATTCGTCCCCAGGACCAACGACCATCCCAATTGAATCAGATAGTGCGGATTCCACCAACCCACCGAGTAATTTCTCAACGCAGCCAAAATATGGTTGTTTGAAAAATGGTAATTTACCGACCTATCGTAATTACATAAATAAAACTGTATCTAATAGGGAACCGCTGAAAATCGGCAACGATGTTGACCGCGGTTCTCTGTATAATGTTTCCAACGACAAGTCAACTGTGCCCAATCCACCTATTTCACAACAAACTACTCTTTCCAATCGCTATCCAGCGTTGTATAATAAAACTGAACCAGAATTATCAATATTTTCCAATAAAAATAAACCATCTCGCAAAATAAAACAACGTAAAACAATTCGCAGGAAACATAAAGTCGGTCGTTCCAAATATTATTCAAAAATTGGGGTATTAGTATCTAACAGAACTATACGTACTACAATTAGTAATCAAATGCAGCAATTGAAAATGATACCCATTCACGAAGTTCGTAGTTATTTGATCAAGAAAGGATTTATAAAAGTGGGTTCCAATACACCCAACAATGTATTGCGTAAAATGTATGAATCTGCGTTGTTAATATGCGGTGAAGTAAAAAATCACAATCCAGACAATTTACTTTACAATTTTTTAAACGACGACAATAAAGAAGAGTAATACAACTATTCAAAGAACAATATGTAAATCGACATAAACATAACAAGAATTACAAACGCAGAGACTATTCCATATAGAATTCCATCTATTGAATATGATGTTTGTGGACTAATATCAATCACATTTATATATTTTGGTATATATTCGTCTTCTATATGAATTTTGTTCGGGTTAGATAACTTGTTTTTTACCGGACTAGCGGGCGGATCATCAATATAGTATATAGGCTTTCCGTTTCTTGAATAACACATAATTTCATTGTGATCATTCAACATAACAAATTGTCCGTAATTATCTCTTATAAATTCGCTATTCGGCGGTGTTGTGTTGTATTCCATGTTGAGTATCTATTGGTATCTATATACATGTATAGATAAATTCAATTTTGTATAGAATAATCACAATTTGTGTAGTATTGTTACAATTTATTATTCGTACCGCCTGACGTATGCCGTTGTACTTATACAAAAATATTTTAGTTATACCTATTATAGTCCAAATAGATATGTCTGTTTATCAACATAAATTCAATGATGAAGAAAAACAGGAGATTGTTTCACATGTGAATCGTTATCGTCGGTTGCACGGCTCTCCCGATATGACTTGGGACGATACTATTTCAGTGTTTTCGAATAGTTGGGCTACATATTTGGCAACGAATAGTTTATTTGAACACAGTACAAATAAAACTTATGGTGAAAATTTGGCGTATTTTCAAGGATACGATAGCGATGTTATGGCATTAACAAAAAAAAGTATTGATTTGTGGTACGACGAAATCAAATTATATGATTTCAATAATCCCGGATATTCTTCAGCAACCGGTCATTTCACAGCGCTAATTTGGAAAGCAAGTAAAGAAATGGGGTTTGGGTACGCATATAATGAAACCACAAAAGTAGTCGATGTGGCTCAAAATATATTACCACCAGGTAACATATCAGGTCAATATGAGGAAAATGTTCCTCGATTAGTTGCTCCTGCTCCTGAGCCTGCTCCTGCCCCTGAGCCTGCTCCTGAGCCTGCTCCTGCCCCTGAGCCTGCTCCTGCTCCTGAGCCTGCTCCTGCTCCTGCTCCTGCTCCTGAACCTGTTCCCGTTCCTGAACCGGAAGAGGAAGAGGAAGCGTTGAAAGATGTCTTAATGAAGACACATAATCTTTTAAAGAATGTGTTACAGTTAATTAGTATGCGATATAACAATCGCGTATTAAACAATGGAATCGATGTCATTATCAATGAATTATATATGATTAAGGATGACGAGTTCAATAAAAAATTCCATCTCATCAATAAACTGTATTACATAAAATATTTGATACAGGTTCGCAGACCAAGATATTACGTATATATGGCTGTTGCACGTATGGTACAAGAAGTTGAGCGGATTATAAGCCAAATGTAATTTTGTAACTAATATAGAGATTATTTACAAAATATATTACAAGCAATGCCCAAAAAGGAGAACTTTTCAATTTATTCTCATTATTTTTCAGTAACACGCGAAAATGTAAAAAAATATGGAGAAGAAACAATTGTCTATATGCAAGTAGGTAGTTTTTATGAATTGTACGGGTGTAAACAAAACGACATGATGATAGGTAGTAAAATAGAAGATGTTGCGAATATATGCGACCTTCAATGTAAAGAAAAAAAACTATTGTTTGAAGGAGATAGTGTATATATGGCGGGTATACCATTGAATTCGCTTGATAAATACATTGAAAAAACCGTGCAAGGGGGATATACCGCAGTTGTGTATATTCAAAGTGAGGACAAAGACGAGAAGGAGCGAGTATTAGATAGTGTTTATTCGCCAGGCACATTGATATCCAATAGTGGGCAAACATCTTCATCTAATAACATTATGTGTATTTGGATAGATTATCATAAGACCATGTTGCGTAAAGCAAACGCACAAGATAGTCTGGTGGTTGGAATTTCTGTTGTAGATATTATTACAGGAATGACATCGTTTTATCAATATGAAACAGAATATAAGATAGTTGCTTCGAATTTCGATGAATTGCAGCGTTATGTTTCGGTGTATGACCCAACCGAGGTAATTGTAGCTTGCTGTCTTGACGAAAACAATGATGTTGAAAAAATAATGGATTATTCAGGTATTCGCAGTTCAAAAATCCATTATGTAGATATGAAGAGCGCGTATGCTAAAAATGTAGTAAAACAGACATATCAAAATCATATTATTAGTGAAGTGTTTCAAAGTGATACGTTTGACATTTGTTTAGAGTTCCGTGAAAAGGATACTGCCACCAAATCATATTGCTATTTGTTGGATTTTGTAAAAGAACGTAATCCACACTTAGTAAACAATCTGAGTCTTCCGATATTTGATAACATTTCTACTCGTGTAACACTCGCAAATCATACATTGATGCAACTGAATATTATTGACGATAATACGAATGAATCAAAAAGATACGGTAAGAAATCGTCGGTCATGTCTTTCTTGAACCAATGCTCGACGATTATTGGTAAACGTAAATTTAAACATTTGATGACGAATCCAACTACAGACGAAGAATGGTTGAATAAAGAATATAAGATGATTGATTATTTGTTACAAGAGGATAATTATAATGTAGTGGACTATTTGCGACATTCTCTTATCAAAATCCGAGACATTGAAAAGATTTCAAGACAAATTGTGATAAAGAAATTGTTTCCTGTTTCAATTTCTCATTTGTATAATTCTGTTTTTGAAATGACAAAAGTAACTGATTTTATCAAAGATAACGAGAAACTAAATCATTATTTGATGGAATCTTATTATGATACTTGTCCAATTCAGACAAAATACGATAAGGTGATTCAATTGTTAGATAAATATTTTATTATATCTGAATGTGAGAGCATTTCCAGTAATTCGATGTATTCTGGAAATATCATTATTCAACCAGGATTATTTGATGAATATGATGAAATTGTGAATAAGTACAGAGAGAGCCTCAACAAGTTCAATAACATTCATACATTTTTGAATGATATAACAAATCATAAGAGGAAAGATAGCGAAGGTATGACCGAAGAAGACCGGATTACTTATGTCAAGATTCATAGAACCGAGAAAACCGGGTCTTATTTGGAATCTACGTTGTCGCGAAGCAAAGAAGTAAAGGCGGCGCTGAAAAAATATGAATCTAATCCAGACAATCAATCGGTAGAGGGAATCCAACTTGCGGATATTAAATTTGTTTCAGGAACATCTGGAAACAAAAAAATAGAATGTGACATCATCAGTGCGATTAGTTGGGACATTGTGAAATACGAAGAAAAATTGACAAAAATAACAATCAAGTTATTTGGCGATATACTGAACATAATTCAGACCGAAGCATATGACGATTTACGCGATGTTGCGAATTATGTTGGTAAATTGGATCTGATTCAATGTAAAGCATATAATGCAAAAAATCGTAACTATTGTTGTCCAGAGATTCAAGACCATAGCGTATCATTTGTTGAAGCGAAGAGTTTACGTCATTGTTTGATAGAGTATCTACAACAAAACGAGTTATATGTACCGAATGACATACAATTAGGTAAAGAACCTTCTGGTATATTACTATATGGAACAAACGCCGTCGGGAAAACAAGTTTAATTCGTGCATTAGGAATCGCAGTGATTATGGCTCAATGTGGTATGTATGTACCGTGTAGTCAGTTTGTATTCAAACCGTATAGTTCAGTTTTTTCGCGTATTCTTGGGAATGATAATCTTTTCCGTGGATTGTCTACGTTTGCCGTAGAAATGTCGGAATTGCGGGTTATTCTGAAGAATGCTGATAAATATAGTCTTATTTTGGGAGATGAGTTGTGCTCTGGCACTGAGTTACAGTCAGCATTGAGTATTTTTGTATCTGGGTTACAGAGATTACATACTCGTCGTAGTAGTTTTATCTTTGCCACTCATTTTCACGATGTCATATATTATGATGAAGTAAAAGAATTGGACAGCATCGCTATAAAACATATGGAGGTGACCTACAATCCTGAATTGGACGCATTAGTGTATGACCGTATATTGAAAGATGGCCCGGGCAATAACACATATGGATTGGAAGTTTGTAAATCATTACACCTAGATACAGAATTTTTAGATTGCGCTTACAAAATACGTAATAAATATTTTAAAGAGTCTTCTGGGGCATTGGATTATAACGCATCACGATACAACGCTTTGAAATTAGTAGGTAAGTGCGAGATGTGTGGAGTAGCAATGGGTACAGAAACACATCACTTAGCAGAACAACAAACAGCAAATAAAGATGGGTTTATTAATTCGTTTCATAAGAATCATAAAGCGAATCTGGTTTCTATTTGCGAATCGTGTCATAATAAAGAACATCATGAACCCGACCAAGAAAAAATAAAACGAAAAAAAAAGACAACGAACGGAAAACATATCATAACATAAACCGATTATTGAATTTTAGAAAAATCAACGTTTTTCTTACGTAAACTTGCTAATATCACCGTATCAGTGTAACTAGGTACATACGGGGTAATACCGTATTTGTAGTTTACCGGGTCTTTGTATAGTATTTTACTCTGCACCCGCAAGCGTTTTACTTGGTCGTCTTGTTTATTATTTGATAGTTTGATGTAATCATAGTTAAAGTTAGCTTTGTTTTTTTCTTCAATCAGTTCGACCGGTTCATGGTATTGAATATCGTATTTACCAGCACCGTATCCATCTTCAACGACTTCCAAATATTTTTCTTCTATTTTTGGACCTTCCTCTTCTTCTTCTTTATTCACATCGTCTTGTGAGGTGTCTCTCCAATTAATGGGCGTAGACGTAAAATTTTCTGAAAAATTGTAACACACATGGACAGAGAATAAAATGATTATTACTAATTTAATGACCGTTTTCCATCCCATATGTCAAATCGGTTGTATATATAATAATCATATATAAAATTGAAAATCAATATAGAATTATATAATATACAACTACTATAAGAAAATGATTATTCCAGTTAAATGTTTTACTTGCGGAACCGTTTTAGCGGATAAATACAGATATTATCAAAATGAAGTAAGGAAACGTAAGATACAACAAGGAACTTCCGTAGATAAAGTCGTGTATCTAACGAACAATAATGTAGATAAGACACCTGAAGGGGAAATCTTAGACCAACTAGGATTGAATAATGTATGTTGTCGTCGTCATATGCTAACACATGTAGATATCGAATAAATGTCTAACTAAATAAAAAATATACAACTTATTCGTATATTTTTTATGATGCATAATATATATTATGTTTGGATTAACCAAATTATGTTCTCCTGCTGAGTTCTACTTGATTTTATCCTTTATTGCGCTTGGTATAATGGGTATGCAAAATATCGGAAACAAAGAAGTTTATTGTTTAGGTGATTATTCCTGTATGGTACCAAACACTTCTGTTATTTTTATGGTGAAGGTCATGTATGTTGCGTTTTGGACATGGATATTAAATATTATTTGTAAAGGTGGAGCCGAATGGTTTTCTTGGTTGATAGTATTATTGCCGATTTTGTTATCGTTCATATTGGTTTCTTTCATTTTCTTATCGAATAGAACAAGGAGAGCAGATGAATAATCTATGATGTGTATATTATAATATTGGTCTAATATACACTATGGAGCAAGACATTAAATATCATTTATTTTCCAAACTTTCAGAAACTGTTTTGTATGAACATATATATCCTTATATTTATCAATTTCAGCCCAATAATTTATAACCGCCGTACAGTCTCAATAATACAAATTGATAAGGGACGTGAAAACATATTGCGCCGGCATCATATGTTAAAAGATTATAGTGTGAACAAAATACTCGAATTCTACACGCGATACTTTTCTGTGAATAAAATGAATAATATAGAAACTAAATGTGGTGTATTGTGGGGATTGTTCACACAAAATGAGCGCATTCACTTTATAAATCGCAGATTGTCTTTTTTGGAAAGTCATTTATAAAATTGTATTTTATTGTAAAGAATAAAATTGAATTAGATACTATTAATATAGTCATATTAGTTATAGACATATATACATCATGAATCCATCATTAACCAATATTTCCAACGAAGACAACAACATTCTCAAATTTACATTGAGTGGTGTAAATGTAAGTTTAGCTAATGCATTGAGACGGACCATATTAGCCGATATTCCGATTGTTGCTGTTTATACACAGACTTATCAAGATAATAAATGTAATATTGTAGTGAACACGTGCAGACTGCATAATGAAATTCTAAAGCAACGATTAAGTTGTATTCCTGTACATACCAAAGAGTTCGATGTACTTCCAAATAACTATTTATTGGAGGTGGATGTAAAAAATGACAGTGATACTCTGATGTATTTGACGAGTGAACATTTCAAAATTAAAAACAAAGAAAATGACAATTATCTCACATCTGAAGAAACAAGAAAAATCTTCCCTATGAATCCCAAGACAAATATGTATATCGACTTTGCTAGATTGAGACCTGGTATTGGTGACCAAATCAAAGGGGAACATATTAAATTGAATGCCGAGTTTTCAGTACATACTGCGAATGAAGATGGTATGTTTAATGTAGCGTCCAAGTGCTCTTATGGAAACACGCCCGACCTTGTAAAGGCAAATGAAATTTGGCAGAAAAAAGAGGATAGTATGAGAAGCGAGAATGCTACAAATGATGAAATTATGTTTGAGAAAAAGAACTTTTATTTATTGGACGCACAGAGAAGCTTTGTAGATGATAGTTTTGATTTTGTTATTCAAAGTGTGGGTATTTACGATAATAAGGAGTTGATATTGAAGGGATGTAGAGTGTTGGAGAACAAATTTAATGATATGATTCAAAATTTGGATTCTGATTTGGTTCCCATCTTGCGTAGTGAAACCACTATGGACAATTGCTACGATATTGTCCTTGAAAATGAAGATTATACCATTGGAAAGTCACTTGAGTATTTCTTGTATGAAGACTATTACCAAACTGGGAAATTATCGTTTTGTGGATTCAAGAAATTCCACCCTCACGATGACAATAGTAAGATTCGTCTAGCATCTGATGGAGAATTCGATAAACAAGTGGCCAGTCAGTATGTCCGCGAGGCATGCGTGAAGGCAATTCAAGTGTTTCGTGGAATTTATAACATGATGAAATAAATCGATTCATTTACCAAATAATATCACAAACATATATAAGATGAACTTGTATATGTTGTATTGCTTGTATTTTTATTTATATTTTTTATGCACCGAAACTATTTGCAAACCCCGAGTATTTCGTCCACCAAAGTATCTACAAAATATATCTTATCAAGATTGTAACAGATTTATTCCGGATATTCAATACGCAAAAGTAGTGAAAGTATACGATGGTGACACTATCACTGTTGCATGTAAATATCCCAAACGAAGTAACAATCTGTATCGATTTTCAGTTCGATTAGCAGGCATTGATGCTCCTGAAATGAACGCCCATGATAGTATTGAAAGGATTGAAGCTAATAATTCAAAGCAAGGATTGTATAATTTGGTGTTTAATGAAACAGTCAGATTAGATAATATACGTATTGAAAAATATGGACGTTTATTAGCAGATGTTTATTTACATGATTTACATCTAAACTCGTGGCTGTTAGACAATCATTATGCGGTCCCTTATAATGGAGGACCCAAAAATAGAAAATTGATTATAGACAAATCATGAATAATATCAATAACTAATATTGAAATTATTATGGAGCGCAGATTAAATAAGAAGTTTGAAACGTATATTACGGAATTCAAGCACTCGATTCTTGAAAAGAGTCGAAATCTTGAGTTTTCAGACCAAGAAAAGGTGAGTGATTTGTTACGCCATATTTATGATTATGACCGTTTACAATTTGATAAAGAAGATTTAAACAAGAGAAAGCGTGTGAAAAATACTGTGCCCGTCACCAACCGTTGTAATGCAAAGAGAGCAAGTGGAGAACAATGTACCAGAAGAAGAAAAAATGATAGCGAATATTGCGGTACTCATGTGAAAGGCACTCCTCATGGTCTGGTTACAGATATGTTGACGGATTCGAATGATTTAGCAGTTAAGTATGAAGTATATGCGAAAGAAATAAGTGGAATTGTCTATTACATCGATGATATTGGAAATGTCTACAACACCGAGGATGTCTTGATGAACATCGAAAACCCAGGCATCGTTGCAAAATACGTAAAACAAAATAATTTGTACACGATTCCCGAATTCAATTTGACTTAGATGAGTTTCATATACATTATTGTTTTGTTATTTTACGCACAATTGTTTCTTTAGTTGTCTCTTCTCGATTATTAATAATAAACTCCTTTACGATGTTTGCTTCGTGAATATCTCCATCATAATATTTAGTTAATACTTCAAATAGTGTTTTTTTTGTAATAGGTTTCCTGACCGTTTTCTTGTCGTAACATATTTGTCCGTCTTTTAAATCGAAACAATCTATTTCATTCTCTTTCATAATAGACATAAGCGATTTGGAAATTTCTTCTTTCTCCTTCTTTTTGTCTTTTTGTATTTTTTGAATATTACGGATCTCATTGTCTAATTTGACCCATTCCTTTACAGATTCGATTAGTTGTCCTTTTGTTTCCATTGATATATTATTATATTTTATTTGCTTATATTTGTTTTATTTGTTTTATTTGTTTTATTTGTTTTATTTGTTGCATTAATTTTATTACTCTATTATAGTATGCTAATGAGATTTCATAATTCTAGAGCTATTGTAAAACAAAATCCGAATCCAACAGTATCTATTGCAAATAAGCCCGTATTACCACTTACAATGACCCGCGTATTACCTGCTAAAATACAAAATACAAACAATAAAATTAACAATGAAATCCGCGATGTTCAAAAACCAGACGGACCGAAAATGAAATGGGGCGAACCAATTTGGTTCTTGTTTCATACTCTAGCCGAAAAAATAAAAGAAGAACATTTTCAATCCAAAAAATACGAGTTAATCGAATTAGTCAAAAATATTTGTGCAAATCTACCATGCCCTAAATGCTGTGACCACGCAACAGCATATATGAAAAAATTAAACTTAGAGTCCATTAAAACCAAGCGCGATTGGAAAGATTTTTTGTATAAATTCCATAATGAAGTTAACACGCGTAAAAACTTTCCCGATTTCCCTCACGCGGAATTAGACGCAAAATATAAAAGCGCAAACACACTGAAAGTCATTAATTATTTTATTTCTATTTATAGAGAAAAATCGGGCAGTCTACAAATGATCGCAATCGAAATGACTCGTATGAGAATATTGCGCATTACCCAACAATGGTTAACTGCTAATTTGAGTATTTTTGATACGTAATACAATAGTTATAGTCTATTACGTATTTATCGTGTATTTAGTTGTCTAATTCGACATCTTGGTCGCAATCTTTTTACCGTTCTTGTATACTTCGCACTTGAACGTTTGTTTGGAGGGACGAGAACATACATCATGTTTGCTTAATGCTGAAAAATAGAGGAGATGCTTGGCATTGGATCCGTTCAAAATACCACCCCAAATAGAACCGGCAGCTATACCTAAGATGCCCGAAAATATCAGTTGTCCAGCACTGTAACAACTATTGGCATAATTCCATATGGTATCTAATCCAAGTAAGATAAAGAAGAACATGTAAGAGAATACATTTTCATTTACTACATCGTTCACTTGCATACCATATGCCAAATAAGCGAATGTAAAGGTTAACATATTTGTTCCAAGTGGTAGATTGAAACCATCACCCGATGCATCTAACATCAAAAAGTTACATACTTCCGGATAATTGTCAGGACGTTGGAATCCGAATGCTTTGGATACCGTCATCGCAAAAAATGTCGACAATAAGACACCTGCTAAATAAACAATGCCTTTGAAATCTTGATTGAAGATAGAACTAAGTGTAAAGAAACATACCAAAATAAAAGGAGCAAGACGCAGAAATAGATATCCGAATGCTAATAAATTCAATTCCATATTATTTATATTACCATTAGAAATTGTTATTTACTCTACAAATACATATTTGAATACTTCTTTGATATTATTCACACTTACGAATTTGATGTCATCCACTTCTTTTTTATTGTTTGCTTTCCATTCTTCAAAATCGCGTTGATTCCCATTTGGATACAAAAATGTCTTCACTCCTGCTTTTATCCCTCCAATGATTTTTACGTCTAAACCTCCAATCGGCGTTACTTGACCTTGTAAGTTGATTTCTCCCGTAATCGCAATATCATTTCTGATTTGTTTATTATTGAAAATACTGTAAATTGCCACCGTAATTGCTGTACCCGCCGATGGTCCATCTTTTGATATTGCTCCCTCGGGACAATGAATGTGTAATCCTTGTTTTTTCGTTTCTCCAAATTGCTTGAGTAATGTCTTGATACGCTTTTCTGGCGTCAAATCCCAAGCAAGAGTTTTTGCTACATTCATACTTTCTTTCATTACGTCTCCCTGTAACCCAGTTAATCGCAATTCTAAGAAATTCGATGATGGAAACAACATACACTGAATCGGAATAATCCCACCATGTCCTAATGCATTCGCCCATAGACCATTTATAATTCCTTTTTCAGGAGAACTATGAATTAATTTTTCATTTACCTTCTTGTAATTCTTCAAATATTTTTTATCAATATCGTTTTCGTTCAATTTCAATGGTATTTCTATGTTATGAAACGTATCCACTTTCAATATTTCTAAATTGATCTCTCCATACATGTCAAATAAAATCTCTTTTAATTTGCGAACACCGGGTTCTAATGTGTAGTTTTCAATGATGTATTGTATCAAATTGTCATCTAAATTTACCACGTTATCAAAACCCATCTTGTCGTTTATTTCAGGTAATATGTAATCCTTTACAATAACCATTTTGTCTTCTAATGTTAGATTATCGAATTTTATTCTGTGTATTCGGTCCAATAATATACGGTCTATTTGCTCGGGATCGTTATACGAAAATATAAACAACGCTTTCGATAAATCTATGTCTATTCCGCTAAAATATTTGTCTTGGAATGAATCGTTTTGTGTACTATCTATCAAGTGCGTTAATATACCTATAATCTCTTTGCCATGTTCCGTTTTACTTACCTTGTCTAGTTCGTCTATGTAAATAATCGGGTTCATGCATTTTGAATCCATCAAAATTTCTACTATTTTCCCCCATGTAGAGTTCATATAAGTATAACTATGTCCTTCAATCGTCGACCCATTCGCTGAACCACCTAGGGCAATAAACGAAAAAGGTCGCGTTTCATCGTTCTCGTCTATTAGACATTTGGATATTCCTTTCTTTGCCAATGACGTATTGTGCGTAACTGTGAAATCACCCAGTAAAAAACGTGAATTTCCATCTATTTGAAAACCATAGTAAGTATCTTCTTCTAAGGGCGTTACTGTTATTCCTGTATGTAAACAACCCTTCTTTTGTTCATGTTTTCTTGCTTTTTTTCTTGGACATTTTACAGGTATATCTTCTAATCCTTCACCGGTAATAATGATTCTTTGATATATTCCACTTTTCTTTTCCCCTTTGTACATGCATGATTTTTCACATTCTTTTATTGTACCTCGCATACCAAGAGAACGTACCAAAAATAATATATCTTTCGCAAGTGGTTTTACTTTTTGAGTTATCTCTAGAGCGTTATTCTGTTTGTTGTAATATCCGTCACTATCTATCAAACCAGCAAGTAGTTTTAATCTATTTTGCCTTGAGTTGATTTTGTATTGTTCTGGAATATGTTTGTTGCGTATTAGATTATATTTTTTTAATGAATTTAAAAACGGATTTCTGTTGTAATTAGAACCACCGACCATACCTGTTGTTATATGATATGTTATTTCGTTTTTGGTTCCTTCTTTTCCTCGCGTTAATTGTAATCCATTTTCTTTTGCATATTTATTAAAATATTCAATCACTTCTTTTTCAATGGTTGTAATGCGAAATGTGGTTTTGTCTCCATCGCCTAACCAATATCCCAATGCATATGGATCCAGACTTACTTCTTTTTCTTCAAACTCTAAACCGACCTTGTAACCTTTCAAGCATTCTTTCAAGTATTTTGGAAGTGTCAGGTAATCACGAATACAAATATCTACTATGTCATTTTTATAATAACGTTTACCCATAATCGTTTGATGTTTATCTCCTTTTTGGTGTGATTTCGTCATTTTTAAACTTAGTATGTGACTTTCATTTACTATATAATCGTCGCCTTTTACTTGTTCTATATGATACATCTTTTCGCGACCACTGCCTAACCCGAGAACATTTCGTGGTTTACTGTCATCTCCCATCAACTTGTCATTTGTTGTTATATCTTGTACCATTTTGATTTGACCATTTGATAACATAATCGGTGTATCTTTTTTGAAACACTTACCTATGCCTGGAGAACCTTCAAAACCAAAACAATAACCACTTAGCTTACCATTCATCCACTGACCAATGATTTTCATTATTTGACTCTTTGCTCTTGAATGTCCATATATTGACTTTTCCATGATGTTCATCACGCCGTTCATCTCAGATTCGACTTCTTGTACATTTGTTTCTAATTGAACAATCTCATTATGGGTTTCATACAATGAGAACTTGTCGTTCGTTTTTTCATGCGCCTTGTCGTATATTTTATATACATCGGCTTCTTGAGAACTCTGTAACATTTTTTCTATATTATTCACTTGAACTTGTTTTGGCTGACCTGCAGGTAAACGCTTATTTCCATTGGATTTCATAATATTGTTGATATATTGGGCGAGTTGGGATACATTCTTATTTGTACCACTGTTTAACATGCTGACAATGGATGTTATGGTTCTCGGTATGATGTTTCTACGAACCTGTTTGATGTTTTGATAAATTTCTAATATCGTATGTTGGTTTTTTTCTTTCAAGTCCATTTCTGAAAAGTATGTGTTGAGAACATTGACTACCTGATTATGCGTTTTATTAAATTCTTTTACCCTTTTTAATATCGGTTCCTGTCTATATATCCCGAAAGGGAGCTTCAATAGTCCCTCTATATATTGCTTCGCTTTTAGAGAACCTTCGTCCGGTCTACCTTTGATTTCCTTGAGTTTTATCATTGCCTTCTCTTTCACATTCTCCGGTGCTTTCATTAAATAAATCTGTTGCTCAATCGACACTTGGTTCATTTCATATTTTTTTGTAATATCTTCCGACTTCTTGGCAGATACTTTAATCATCTCATCCAATTTTGTTTTGAATTTCCAAGGCAGAATATCATACATTATAGTCGCAACCGACAAATCTTCTTGGTCTAACGCAAGTAATTCGTACAATAAATAACAAATGTAGTTAATTTCATGGTCTTTCGAGAGCAATAAATTCATTATCATTTTACATTTCATGTATACATCCATTTCCATAAAGCGCTTGAAAGACGCCTCCAATTTACTTTGTTTTAATGTATTTACCTCGCTCACAATCGAGAACATTTGTTTTAATATATCATTTTTCCCGTGAATTAACACATCTTTCAATGTAAGGGTTGTCATGATTTCTTCTAATATATCGCATTCGTGTTTCTGTCTTGTGCCACATAAACTAGATATCTCATCAATGCGACGTTGTATGTATTTATTCGTGAAACAATGCACATGAATATTATCCACTATTCCATTAATGATCAAGGTCTTTTTTGCCTTTTCGTTTTGTATAGTGATTCGTATACCATTCATTTTCTTATATAAGTTGTCGTTTTCCCCTTCTAAGTCATAACATTCTATGTTGTTTGATTGTTCTATCTCAAGAATACTCTCAATTATCTTGTCTTCACAATATACATTCCTGGATTGCTTGGTCCTCTTCTTTTTATTCCAGTGAATCACTTTGTATCCATATGGCGTAATATGCTCTTTGATCAATTCAAACTTGGATTGCAAAATCTCGTCTTGAAAAGTTAAGTCTTTGAATTCAGAACCGAATATGATAAACAATAAGTCGTCGATATTGCGTGTACCAAACCCACAAATAACCATCGACAAGTTATTCACTATTCTTTGCAACTTATCCAGCAAGGCGTCTAACTGTTTTTGCGTTTGCTTTGGTAAATCATGTAATATGCTTTCACTGTCAGTGTACAATTTATTTAATATAGGTATTGCCAATTTTGTATCGCTATTACTAAATAATTTTTCGGTATTATGACGGACAATTGTGATAATTGTATTGCGTATAATTTGTTGAGTATATATTGTTTTATTTTTAATAAAGAGTGATATATCACTATTTCCAGTGTCCATTTTAATATATAGTATTATAGTATTATAAATATTCTCTTAGAAATTAGTAAAATTGATATAAATATAACGTATATATAATGCTATACTACTGAATTACAAAGATGGGTATTCCTAGCTATTTTTCGTATATTATTAAAAATTATACCAATATTATACGAAGTCTTCAATCGTTTCAACCAGGATCATTTGACCATCTCTATATGGACTGTAACTCTATTATTTATGATTCATATTACAACATTCTCAAGTCAGATAAAGTAAATGTACATGACCACATCGAATTGGAAAATGCGATTATTCAACAAGTTATTCAAAAAATAGAACATTACATACAATATTTAAAACCAAAACAAACAGTTTTCATCGCGTTTGATGGCGTCGCACCCTTCGCAAAAATGGAACAACAGCGAACACGTAGAAACAAAGGCCACTTCATTTCAAAAATACCATTGTTTTCCAAGGAGTCTACATGGGAACTCTCCTCTATTACCCCCGGAACGAATTTTATGAACAATTTGTCACAAATAATCAATCAACATTTCAAACATAGTGAAACTAACTACAATGTAAAAAATATCATTATATCTTGTTCCGACCAACGCGGAGAAGGTGAACACAAACTATTTTCCCATCTTAGGGCAAATTCTTTTGAAAACGACAATGTCGCAGTATACGGTCTGGATTCGGATTTGATTATGTTGTCTGTTTTCCACTTAAAATATTGTAAAAATATCTATATCTTCCGAGAGGCACCTGAGTTCTTGAAAAACTCCATTCCGGTTGATTGTCAGGGCGAAGAACCCCATTTTATAGACATTCAACATCTCGGTCAAGGTATTCTTTCTCATATGGGTTGTACCCATTCAAGTATTCGTCGACTGTATGATTATGTATTTATCTGTTTCTTTCTCGGGAATGACTTCTTGCCACACTTTCCAGCAATGAATATACGCACTCATGGCATCGACGTCTTGTTGGAAATATATAATAAATACGTTGGGTCTTATGCAGATGCCTATTTCATTTCTGAAAATGGTAATATACAATGGAAATATGTCAGTAAATTTGTAAATGAGATTGCGAAACGGGAACACGAATATTTGGTACAAGAATATTTTGTGAGAGATAAATACGAAAAATTCCGTTTCCCAGAAAATAATGACGAAGAAAAGAAAAAGGCGTTCGAAAATACTCCCATTGTGTATCGTGCCGAAGAAAAATACATCTGTCCCAGTGAACAATATTGGGACAAGCGATATTACCAAGCCCTTTTCAAAACAGAGAAGAATACATCTTTCATGAAAACTTTGTGTAATAACTATTTGGAAGGATTGGAATGGGTATGTGCTTATTATAGCGGAGATTGCCCCGACTGGAAATGGAAATACAATTATCATTATCCTCCTTTGTTTTCCGATTTGTGTAAATACATTCCTCACTTTGAAACGAAATTTATCGAACAACAACTGACTTCACGGTCAACACAATCGTTTTCGCCCTATACACAACTTGCCTATGTGTTACCCAAACAGCAACTTTACTTGTTGCCTGAAAAAATACAAAAGTTCTTGTTAGACCATTATTCCGAATTGTATTGCGACGAATATGAATTCCAATGGGCATTTTGTCGCTATTTCTGGGAGAGTCACCCTGTCTTGCCCAAAATAGAATTGGATATGTTGGAAAAATGGGACTTGCAGTTTCGTATGCATACTGAATAGTTATTTGAAATAATATATCATTGGTTCCTTTATCATAGATTATTTTTTATTGGTTTTTGACTTTTTTGACTTGCGTTTCTTCTGGGTCTTTGCCTTCTTCTTTTTTGTTTGTTTCTTTTTGGATTTCTTTGTTTTCGTAGACTTCTTGGTTTTTCCACCAAACAACGAACCCCGAACAAATGAACCATCTTTTTCATCATCTTCATCATCTCCAAAATTGAGAGCACCCATACTGGTAGGTTTGTCTTGGTCGTCGGTATCTCTTCTTGCTTTCTTTCGCGGTCCAACTCTATCGCGTTCTGTTCTTCTCATACGTAATTCATCTAGTTTGGATTGAATTTTATTTTCGTGAGTTGTACGTTGTATACGTTCCACATGTTCTTCGGCATTACATATGATTATTTCTGCGTTTAAATCATCATCAAAACCTGTACTTTCCATAGTATTCGCAGCGTATCCTTGGTATCCTTGTTTACATACGTATTGACTAACTTTGTAATCCTTTTCTTCTACAGAATCGCGTTTATGACTACTATATCCATAATTATCTTCTAATATGTCTCGAATCTCTTTAGGAGCACCTGTGAAAAACTGTTCGCTAATATCATCCATAGCGACGAGCTGTAATTCGTTTTTCGTTTTAAATTCAAAAACTATACCATATTTATCTGCGTATTCAGCGTCAGGAGTGAAGAATTTGTAATCCCCCTTCAGCAATTCAGGATGGGTAATATCCGTAAAGTTACTATCCCCGCGATATAATGTTGTCCCAGCAGGAATAATATACATGTTTATTCCACCTACTTCCCTTTTTTCAAAAAAGTCATTTGAAAATGCCGCCATTGCTTAAATAATCTATATACTCACCGTATAAATTATTTTGTTTCTATCAATATCTTTCAAAAATCGGTTTGATATATTGATACATATTATCCGCACAATACCAGGAAAAATGGTATGCATAATAAGATGACACTGATATTGCTAACAAATATACACAACCGATTATTATTCCGACCACCATATAATGTAGACATTGATTATAACAAACACCGCATTTTTAATCCCGATTTAGTGTGTGATATTCATATTGTTTCTCCCTCCAACATATTATCAATCAGCGCCATACGAATATAGAGTCCATTTTGTAGTTGTTGAAAATATTGATTTCGGTTGTCTTCATCCAGTTCCGTTGATAATTCGCGATTGCGAGGAAATGGGTGCATGATAATCGCATCCTCTTTAGCATGTTTTATGAATTCCTTGTCTATTATAAACTCGGGCGTCTGCGCGTGTGCATTCTGGTAAGATTGCATGCGTGCGCAGTATATTACATCATAATCCCCGAAATATACATTTTCTTTTTCTACCATAATGTCTTCTATCATTTGCTCGTTCGTATCAGATACGTGCATTAACACCGAGTAATGTGGCTCTTTTCCTTCATATGGTAAAAAGTTGATTTGGATACGAATAAAGTTTTTTAATAAATGCAACAAAGAATGAATGGAATGCGATTGCTTAACGTCCCCGACGAATAATATTTTTACATACTTTGTATTCATTTCGAACCTTGACCATATGGTATATAAGTCAGTGAGACCTTGTATTGTATTGTCGCCATTCCCATCGCCCGAATTGATAATAGGAATATTTGTATTCTGGTTTGCATACCAAAGTATATCTCTGTCTTGATGATGTAGCGTCATGATATCGCCATAATTAGAGAGCATTTTGATTGTATCTTGGACCGACCCAATTTTATTCGTACCCGTTACATCGCTATTGTATTTTATTACGCGTCCACCTAGACGACACATTGCGCTTTCGAAAGACAAAGACTCGTTTACATCCTTATCAAAACACGCATTTATCATCACTTTATTTGTCCATTTATTAACATAAGATGATTGCTTGAACGTATCGGCTTTTTTGAATAGATTTTCGATATATCTCGATGTTACGTTTTTAGAAGAAATCATTCTTCGCATTTTCATATAATTCTATATATTTTTTTTATATTTTTATTATAAGTAATGTTTTATAAACCATTAGTGCAAGATTTTGTTACTAAATACAAATATACGTTTATTGGTTATGTTTTACTCATTGTACTTTTTTTTCCAATTGAAGGCATTGTTTTACCTAAGGTATATGGAAAAGTATTTGAAAAACTAAAAGTAGCAAATAAGTTCCCCGATTTTTGGAATTTTGGTAAAAACATAAGTGAACAAAATTTACCTGGTATTCTAAGCATATTAGTTCTAGTCTGGCTGTTAATTATAGGTTCTGGGGGCATGAAGCATCATTTAGAATCGCTTCTTGTTCCTGAATTTTTTGCCCATATTCGCGAAATCATATACGAAAAAACGATATATTCCCAGTTGAACAATTTCAAGGATATTAAAACTGGTGATTATTTGTCCCGTGTCATGGAATTAACGCGTAATATTAAAGATATGTTCCAATATATCATTACCCGCCTGTTCCCCGAATTTATTGTATCCATCTTCATCGTTGCTTATTTATTAATGAAAAATCCCTTGTTTGGAATGGTGAGTTTGGTTGGTTTTGTATTGTGTATGATTGTGCAACTCGTCGGTGGAAATTATGTGATTAATAAAGTGGCGGTGAAAGAACAATTTTTCAATGAAAACTTGAGTGAAAATTTACAAGACAGTTTGGATAATTTGATGAATGTGTATATTAATAATGAACTTGACAGTGAGATTAAAAAAAATAGTAAGATGGAAAGAGTGAATACAAAAATGAACAAGGATATCATGCTTGCAGAAAATATAATCATTTTCTTAACACACCTCATTACAATTGGTCTTTACGCTATATCTATTTATTTGCTCTACACGATGTTTGTTGATAAGAAGATTACTACTGGCGAGGGCATCGTTGTGTTACTTATTATTGGACAATTGGTAAGTTATATGTTGAATGTAAACGCGGGACTGGTTCATCAAGTTATATTTAAATTGGGTATAGTTCACGGTTCCAAAGACTTTTTGAATGAGATTTTTACTAGTCAACATCACGGCAGTCAAAAAGATGTTATTCAAAAAGGCGACATTGAATTCAAAAATGTCCACTATCGTTATGATAAATCAAACGACGAGTTTTTATTTGATGGATTGGACCTTAAAATAGCAGGAGGTACCAAAGTCGGAGTTATTGGTAGGTCAGGTTCAGGTAAAAGTACATTAATGAAAATGCTTATCAATTTATACAAACCCGAAAATGGGGAAATAATGATCGATGGAGTAAACATTAATGATATGGATTTCCAATATTTACGCGAGAATGTCAATTATATCAATCAAAAAACCAATCTGTTTGATGAAACCATTTTATATAATATGTTATATGGTAACGACCATGTTAGCGAAGAAGAATTGATAGAAAAACTCAATAAATATAAGTTAATGGACGTATTTTCAGATTTACCTAATGGAGTCAATGCGAGTGCAGGTATTCACGGGGGAAATTTGTCTGGCGGTATGCAGAAAGTAACCCTATTGATGCGCGGTATTCTGAAACCTGGGAAAATTATGATACTAGATGAACCCTTGGCTGGATTGGACAGCGGAACTCGTATGAAAGTAATGGATATGATTTTGACCGAAACAAAGGGTAAAACATTAATCGTCATCACTCATGACAAAGAAATATTACCCTCTATGGATAAGGTGATAGATATTAACAAATTATAACAATTGTGTTGTAAACTATTTAAAAACCATCCCATATATTATGTTGTGTGTATAGTGTGTCGTAGTGTGTTTAATAACATTGCTCTCTTAGCTCAGTTGGTTAGAGCATACGCTTAGTAAGCGTAAGGTCGGGCGTTCGAATCGCCCAGAGAGCTTCAGGCTGTTTGACCGAGTGGTTAAGGTGGTGGACTAGAAATCCACTGGGATATTCCCGCATAGGTTCGAATCCTATAGCAGTCGTCATAATGCTCTTTTAGCTTAGTGGTAGAGCATTACACTTGTAATGTAAAGGTCGCGCGTTCAATTCGCGCAGAGAGCTTGTATATATTGGGTCAAAATACCCTATATATGCTTATAAAATTGATCGGATTGTGTTGCTTTGGTATATATGTATTAAACTAAACCAACCCCAAAATGCCGTGTACTATTTGCAAAACGAATGGATGTCGCGCTGACGTTTGCGTGTCCCCCATAATTGAAGAATCCTATAGAACATTAGTTCATACTTTCGAGAGAGAAGTCGGTTCGACCGCTTCGTTTGCTGAATGGCCTGCTTACAGAGTATCTACTACAACGAATTATTGGCTATATCCTGACTTGTTTGAAGGTGAACCAGATGCCATCCGAGAAAAAATTCGTGGTGCTCGTGCAAGGTATTTGACCCATCACGTGGCGGTCGAATCAGGAAAAACAATCAACCGCGTTATGTTTTCGTGGGGTATTGGACTGTTTAAACGAGTTTTACCTCGATTGTTGTCCAATTTTCCAGCAGCATACACAGAGTACCTTGTAGAATACAATCGTATACTAGAATCTAATTCGGTTACACCTAGAACGCGCACTGATTATAAGGCCTATATAAGTGAGTTGATGGGTTATTGTATCGTGAAAAGCGTCCCTCCTGGGTTTCTCAATTTGAGGGATGTTCCCAATGAACACCTGATACCACCTACACCTGCTCCAGTTAGACGTCAACCCAATCCAAGACCCCGACCCCGAACCGTTTATCGTGACCGTATTCTCTACAGAGAAGTACGCATCGTGTCGACAATTACATTGAATATGTGTGCGTCAGATGAAAAATACATGATTGACGATACTTGTCCTATTTGTATGGAAGACACCAAGCCGAATAATGTCGTCGCCTTCACGTGTGGACACGCGTTCTGTTGCGATTGTTCAGTTGAATTTCTTAAGAGAGGACACTGCAAATGTCCTATGTGTCGGACGAATACAACCGATGTGAAATTCAAAGCCGGTATATTACCTGAGAAATTTAATGCCTTGATGGCAGTAGTGAAATAAATATTAAAAAAAAATGTATTCTTGTTTTATGTAATTAGTTTTTATTGTTGTATTCTATGTGGTATATAATATGAAATGTCAAGTCGTGTATTATGTTCTCAGTGATTTACCAACTTCATTAACCTTATATTAATGCGTTTACATAAACTACGTCATTCACTATAATACCGCTGCCCGATTTATTTATCCTCTGAACCCTTTATTGAAGCCTTTGGGTACAATCTGTTGTTGGCTTTTTGTTCCCGTGCGTCAGGGCTTAATCCTTTTTTTCTGACCATATTCTTGTTGATTCTTGGCTACCTTCTCATCATTGCGTGAATATTGTTTGTTGTATTGGGGTGTTTGTTGGTCATCGTCATCTAGAAAATCTTCTAAGCGAAGTTTACGTGAAACCACTGGAGGTCCACTTGTCTTCGGCATCTCTACAGTTATCGGCAACAAATCTTTTAACTAATACTTACATCCAGATGGTCATTCCTTATTTCAATTTTCTATTCGCGCCTATATTGTAAATAACACATATGCTTACAAAAATAAAATAAACACTGTATTCTTGTTTTCTGTAATAATTTGTTTTTTGGTTGTCGCATTTTATTTACATTCTTTAGTTTTGTAATAAAATACTCTCTTAATTTATATGAAATTCGCAAATATTACTTTAGTTAGTGTATTCATCAGCGTAGTCATTGCATTATCTTTGTTTGAAATTTTACCCATTGTGTATACAATTTTACAACCGGACTTCTGTTATGGTTGTACATCTCTAGGTAAACTTCATCAATATTTAAACGTCCATGCGAAATTCGCATATCTTAACTGGTCGGCATACACCGTTTTATTCTTATATTTGTTGAATGTGTCCAGAAATAT
>Ga0209776_1000512_pt1 | contig 26286 bp, 25 predicted proteins | sample SaaInlLV_10m_DNA_3_FD_184670 | JGI IMG/M metagenome (GOLD analysis project Ga0209776, IMG submission 184670) | Marine microbial communities from expanding oxygen minimum zones in the Saanich Inlet - Saanich Inlet SI073_LV_165m_DNA (SPAdes) (version 2) | ecosystem: Environmental > Aquatic >...
CAACTAATCCGAAACAGAATAACAACTTAAAATTTCTTTTTATAAGAGAATATATGCTCATTCAAGATTAGCGCATTATTCTTAATTTGACTATTGTATAAACGTAAGTAACTATAAATAAAAATAAATTCCTTTTTGTTTTTCCAAACATCCTTTTTTGAAAAGAGTACGGAACCTCTTTGATTTTAATATTTTTATTATTGCGGTAAATTTTAAATATTATCTCCTCAACAATATCAAAATTATTACATGTTAAATCAATACTTTTAAGCTGATCTTTACGATAAATTTTATAACTGTTTGAAACATCATTGCATGGTAGTCCCAACACAAAAGAATATGTAATATTTAATATTCTACTCATTAATCTCAAAATTAAATTATCTTGAGTACTTCCATTACTTACATAGCGAGATGCAATTACAATATCATTCTCACTTATATATTTGAATAAATTCGCAATAAATTCTGGAGAGTGTGATCCATCTGCATCCATAAATAATATAAACTCTCCATTCGCCTCGTTTATACCTGTTCTTATGGCATCACCATAATTATTTCCGCCATGTCTAGAGACATATTTGCAATCATGTTGACAACATAAATTGCGTGTATTATCCATTTCATTCTCGGTATCAACTACAATAATTTCAGCCTCTACATTTATAAGATTAAGTGTGCTTTCAATCCTTGGTAATAAATTACTTAAGTTCTCTTCTTCTTGATATGATGGAAGGACAATACTTAATATTGTATTACTCATGAATAGATTTTATCCACCTAATCATTTTTATAATTCCTTCTGTTTTTTCAACTTCAGGCTTCCAGGAAAAATCACTGTATGCTTTTCTAATATCAGCTATAAATACTTTCTGATCATTAGCCCTCCATGGTATTTTATAATGCAAAAGACTGACATTTAATTCACTTTCTAGTATGTCGAAAAGCTCAATAAGTGAAAGACTATTGGATACGCCACCGCCAATATTGTAACTCTCTCCGCAACAAGTTTTAATATTTTCAACAGCTGAAAAATAACAGCTAATAAGGTCTGATGTAAATAAAATATCGCGAACTTGTTTTCCACTTCCTGAAATAGAAAATGAGTCCGTATGTGGATTTTTTTCTTTCAAAATTGCCTTTTCAACAAACCAACCAATCCAGCCTTGATCAAATGTACTAAACTGTCTACCGCCAAAAATAGTCGAGTGCCTAAAAACAATTGTCCTAATGTTAAAGTTACGCGCATAATCAAGCATATATTGATCAGCAGTTCCTTTAGAGCATCCATAGGGGGACCTGAAATCTAAACTAGCCTTTTCATCAATGCCATGATTCAAATTTTCTATTTCATATCTAGTTTTAGTTTCTGTATATTTTAAATACTCAAGATCTCCATATACCTTGTTAGTTGATGAGTACAACACTATAGAATCTTGAGAATATTTACGGACAGATTCAAGTAAATTTAAGCTTCCAATTGCATTTATTTCAAAATCTTTCCTAGGATTTTCTATGGACAACGTCATAGCAACCTGCCCTGCCAAATGAAATATTACATCTGGCTTAATATCTTTTACAACAAATTCTATATCGTTAACAACCCTTATATCTCCGTGATAAAATTTAAATTTTCCCAATGTATTTAACCAAGAAAGATTTTTTTCACTACCAATACGAGACAAGTTATCAAATACAAATAATTCACCTCCTGTTTTTAAAACTTCACTTGCTAAGTTAGACCCTAAAAACCCGCATCCACCAGTAATTAAGTATTTCATCCTATTTTTTTAATCCTTTTTTTGATTTCATAGTCAATAGTCCTCTGTATTCCATCCTCTAATGAAATTTTTGGCATCCAGCCAAAAAAAGATAATTTTTCAATATCCGCATTTACTGGGGACATTATTTCATTATCCCTATACGGCAAAGCTCCAAAATTCAAAAAAGTATTTTTATTGAAACACAAGCTTTTTACTAGCTCCAAGAACTCTTTAATTGTGACTGTATAGCTAGTTCCAATATTAAAATGATTGTAGCTATTATCAAGTTTATTATAATTATCAATTAATGCAATAAAAACACTCACCACATCGTCAATATGAATAAAATTTCTTTTCTGAAGACCTGGGGTAAGCTTAACAACACTTCCGACCTTATCATCCAATAATTTTTTTATCATATATGAAACAAATTTTGATTGATTGTCGTCTTCACCAAAAAAATGCTCTAAAGATAAATTAATTATTAATATGCTATCTGAATACCTCTTAAGCCATTCAATAAATTGTTTTTTTGAAAGACTGTAAATATTAATTCTTTTATCTAAAATAGTGTCAGTATTAATAAATATAGATACATTGTGTTTAATAGCAGTACTCAAAAGTTTAAGTGGAAGCATCAAATTAGCCTCAATAGTTTCAATAGGGTTATTTTCATCCTTACCATAATTTGTAGCACAGTGAATAATGCATTTAATAATATTTTTTGAAAAAAAATAATCGATATCAATTGTTTCTATATCAAACCAAGTAACACTTCCTTTAATTCTATCTACGCGATAAGTTTTTGATTTTTTGCGCTTAATACAAAATACTTCATGCCCTTCATTTAGGAGTTTTTTTAACAAACAACTTCCTAGAAATCCTGTTGCACCAGTTAATAGTATTCTCATAAAATAAAACTACTCAACATCTGAAGAGAATTTCCTATCACCATATTTTCCAGGGCGCACTATTAGTCGACCATAACTTTTCAAGATAATTCTTATCACGCAATGTATCCATTGGCTGCCAAAATCCATTGTGCTCAAATGCTGACATCTCTCCTTGTTGCGCTAAAGTTTGCATCGGATACTGCTCCCAAACTGTAAACTTATCTTCAATTAAATTAATAACTTTGGGAGAAAGAACAAAAAAACCTCCATTAATTCTATTGCCATCACCTTGTGGCTTTTCCTTAAATGATAAGACCTTTCCATTGCATATGTCCAGAGCGCCAAAACGCCCTGGAGGATAGACTGCAGTAAGTGTAGCCAGTGTTTTCTGTTGCTTATGATAATTAATAAGGCCATTAATATCGACATTACTTACCCCATATCCATAGGTAAGGCAAAAACTCTCTTCATCTTTCACATACTGCTTTATTTGCCTCATTCTACCACCAGTCATAGTATTTTCACCAGTATCAATCAAGGTTATTGTCCATGGTTCTGCTCTTTCCTGATGGACTTTCATCGTGTTATTTTTCATACAAAAGGTAACATCAGACATATGCAAAAAATAATTATCAAAATACTCTTTGATTACATACCCTTTATAGCCACAACAAATAATAAAATCAGTTATGCCATGAGTAGAGTATATTTTCATAATGTGCCAAAGTATCGGCTTATTGCCGATTTGAACCATTGGTTTAGGAATACTATCAGTTTCTTCACTAATTCTAGTGCCCAAACCTCCTGCCAAAATAACTGCCTTCATATTAATACCTCACAATTGATGAAAGTTGAATTTAATATTATTTCATATAATATATAAATTTATATCTTGTTATAAGATATTTGACAATATGCACAACAGATGATACGGGTCTTCTTAAAAAATTTACTGCCGAAACCATCGATAAATATTCAACTAACTCGGGTCTCTCAGATTGAATGCCCTGCTCAATTCTATAATAAAGTTGTAAATTATGCATCGTCAATAATTGTGACACTTGTTGTTTCTTCAAATTGTCTTCAGTAGTGCTATATATATACTTATAAATGTCTTCAAATGATTTATGCTCTTTCCATCTTCCTTGTAGACTAACCCAAGTATCACCATCGTTATCACGAAGATTCGATGGTAGTGCTCCATATGGACGATAGCCGCCAACAATCTCCTTAAACCACCAGCACTTGTTATTTGAAAATGCTAAAAATAATACCAAAACACTAATAGGAAATATTATCGTTGCATAACAATTATTTTCTACCCTCTTTTTAATTATTGGAAAATATTTTTGCATTTCAAGAGTGTTAAAAACAACTCCTGGAGCATGATTTGTCGCGGCCCTAATATCTTTAAATTTAATTTTTTTATTAGATTTTTTAGTTCTCATTGCTTCTTTCCACATAAAATCTTTATCCCACATACCCCATGCAGTTGAAACAAAATCTGGCTTTACACGTGAAAGAAATGGAATTAACTTTATAATTCCCTCTTCTCTTAACATATCGTCATCAGCCATATACATAAAATAATCAGTCTGGCACGTCTGTACAAACTCTAACAGTCCATTTGTTATTCCTATATTTTTTTTACGGCCGTTAATTGTTACATTTTTTCCATAATTTTTCAATATTAACTGTGAATAAGTACCGTCAGATGATCCATCATCAGCAACAACAACCTTCACGAAATTAATTAAATCTGATGAAACAATTTCATCCATCAATTGCATAACAACTGTACACCTGTTATAGGTTGGTATATAAATTGTTAGCAATTTATTCATAATAATGGAAAATCATATAATAATTTTTTTTATTTAGTTTGAGGAGGGATATTAAATATCTACTTATATCTATTACTGTAAAAAAACGAACACTTTTCTAAATAAAATATAATTAAAAAAATACTCATATATTTTATATATCGGAAAATAGCATTATCTGCTGATTCGTTTTTTAATAATAGTAAGTCCATTGCAGTTTGGAAAATGAATTAAATTATATCCAGCACTAGTGTCGCAAAAATATGTATTCTCATCATATGATTTACCCATAAACTCCTCTATTGCCCTAATCACTCCTCTTTTATTGTCCCATCCAATACCTATAGAGCCATCATTCCTTGCATAAGCCCCTTTTCCCATATTGGTATCATGAAATATTAAAAAACCTTCTTTGGATAAGAATTTTGACCAGCTTTCAATTTCTTTCTTAGTATGCTCATACAAATGAGACGTATCAATAAAAACAATATCAGCCTCAGGTCTCATTGATTTTTCTTTACACCAATCTAGAAAGCCTTTTTTAGCAAAAGAAATATCATCATCCTTAATAAAATACCAATATTTTGAACTAACATAATTACTACAATCTTCAATATCGATACTTAATACAGTAGAATCACAATACGCAGCAGCAGCTAAAAGAGACTTAGTACTATCGCCCCCGCGCGTCCCTAGTTCAACTATTAGTCTTGGTTCTGCGTTTATAGTTGTATTAAAAATTAGGTTCAAATGGTCTGAAATATCAGTTCTATTATTAACATCTTTCAATGAATTATGCAGTTTCTTACTATAATGTTTATTCTTATAATGCTGCCCCCCACTAACGAAATACAGCAATCTTTTTAACCGATGTGTTTTAAATAAACGATAATATATTGAATTAAAAATTCTAGATAATAAAATTATACTTTTCACAAAACCAACTCCTCAATATTTGACGTAAAAAATCAAGAATAAATAGATAATTTACTGCCTTTTCTTAAAGCATCAATTATACCTTTATAAGGACGATTATTTTTAAGTATACTTCTAACTATATTCATTTCTGACGGCCACAATAAGGATCTTTTGTCAACTTTATACACAATATCTTCCTTTAAAGTTCTTGTAGCAGACATTGCAATTGGAATAATGCCCATATTCAATGATTCGCATAAAACTGTACTCCCCCAACCAGCAAATACAAAACTAGGTCGTATCTTATTGATGACTATTTCAGCATCTGAGCCAGATATTTCTTTAACTGCAGAAAAATCTAAAATATTATGCAAATTAAGCGCTTCATAATTATATTCTTTTAATAACTTACTAGGTGCATTACTCAGTGGATGTAACTTTACGTATATCTCATAACCAAAGAATTTAAAAAAATTTACAATTTCTAAAAGAAAACCTTCATATACAAATTCCTTAATCTACTTAGCAAAAAAAATGCACAAAACTCTCAAAAAATAAGGTGTATTTTATTTAAACCATCTATATTTATCATCCCAAAATCTTTGAAAAATTATATCTATATATAAAACTAATTAAACACAACTTTTTTAGAGAAAATAAAGTTTAACATCATTCCCGATAGAATTCCTAATAATTGAGCCTGAATATGGAATTCTAATCCAAAATTATAAATCAACAGATTAAGAATAATAAGGTTAACAATAAGGCCAATAATATTGACCGAAATATATTGAAAAAAACCTTTTATACTTGAAGGCCTTCCTCTTGTTACTTCAATAAAGGTCCAATAATGATTTAATAGATAATTATTGCCTACTGCTATAAAAAATGACAATATTGAAGCAGAATTAACATTGAAATTATAAATATTTGTAAATATAAAATACGTAGAAATATTAACTACTGTTCCAGAAATCCCAACTAGCCCAAAACGAAATAATAATTTTAAATTTCTTCGTATGAGAGAATATACAATCATTTATAATTAATCCATCAGCCGCAATTTAACTATTGTATACACATAAGTAATTACAAACATAAATAAATTTCTTTTTGTCTTTCCAAACATTCTTTTTTGAAAAGCATACGGGACTTCTTTAATTTTAAATATTTTTTTACTTCGGTAAAGCTTAAAGATTATTTCTTCAACAATGTCAAAATTATTACATGTTAAATTAATACTTTTTAGTTGGTTCTTATGATAAATCTTGTAACTATTTGACACATCTTTACATGGCAATCCCAATACAAAAGAATATGTAATATTTAATATTTTGCTCATTAATGTCAAAATTAAGCTGTTTTCAGTGCTTCCATTGCTAACATAACGAGATGCAATTACAATATCATAACTATTTATATACTTGAATAAATTTTGGATAAATTCTGGAGAATGTGATCCGTCCGCATCCATAAATAATATAAATTCTCCATTAGACTCATCTATACCTGTTCTTACAGCGTCACCATAATTATTCCCACCATGTCTAGCGACGTATCTGCAGTCGTATTTCCTGCATAAACCTTGCGTGTTATCCATTTCATTCTCAGTGTCCACCACAATAATTTCCGCTTCTACATTTATAGAATCAAGAGCACTTCTAATTCTTGGTAGTAAATTACTCAGATTTTCTTCCTCTTGATAAGATGGAAGGACAATACTTAATATCACATCACTCATAAAGTGACTCTATCCATCGTATCATTTTTATAATTCCTTCTTTTTTATTAACCTTAGGGGTCCATAAAAAATCACTGTATGCCTTTCTAATATCAGCTATAAATACTTTTTGATCGTTAGCCCTCCACGGTATTTTGTGATATAAAAGATTAACATTTAACTCACTCTCCAATATATTAAAGAGTTCAATAAGTGAAAGGCTATTGGATAACCCACCACCGATGTTGTAACTCTTCCCACAACAAATTTTAATATTTTTAACAGCTAAAAAATAACAGTTAATAAGGTCCGATGTGAATAAAATATCACGAACTTGCTTGCCATCTCCAGAAATGGAAAAAGAGTCGACTGAAAGATTTTTTTTTCTCAAAACTGCTTTCTCAACGAACCACCCAATCCAACCTTGATCATATGTACTAAACTGTCGGCCACCAAAAATAGTTGAATGCCTAAAAACAACTGTTCTAATGTTAAAATTACGTGCATAATCAAGCATATACTGATCGGCAGCTCCTTTCGAACATCCGTAAGGCGACCTAAAATCTAAACTGGTTTTTTCGTCAATACCATAACTCAAATTTTTTATTTCATATCTTGTTTTAGTTTCTATATATTCTAGATACTCCAGATCTCCATATACTTTATTAGTTGATGAATATACTACTATGGAATTTGGAGAGTATTTACGGACAGATTCAAGTAGGTTCAAACTTCCCATTGTATTTATTTCAAAATCTTTTCTTGGATTTTCTAAGGATAATGTCATAGCAACTTGTCCTGCCAAGTGAAATATTATATCTGGTTTAATATCCTTTATAAAAAATTCAATATCATTAGAAACTCTTATATCTCCATGATAAAATCTGAACTCCCCCAATGTTTTTAACCATAAAAGATTCTCTTCACTGCCAGTACGAGATAAATTATCGAATATAAATAGATCACCCCCTATTCTTAAAACTTCACTTGCTAAATTAGAACCTAAAAATCCACATCCACCAGTAATTAAGTACCTCATACTATCTAATTAACCTTTTTATTAATTTCATAATCAATAGTTCTTTTCAACCCATCCTCCAATAAAACCTCAGGCATCCAACCAAAAGAAGACAACTTTTTAATATCTGCATCTACTGGCGACATTATTTCGTTACTCCTATATGGTAAGGCCCCAAAATCTAAAAAAGTATTCTTATTAGAACATAATTTTTTTACTAATTCCAAAAACTCTCTAATTGTAATTGTATAGTTAGTTCCAATATTAAAATGATTATAAGACCTATCAAGTCTTTTATAATTATTAATTAAAGCAATAAAAACATTAACTACATCATCAATATAAATAAAATTTCTTCTCTGTAAGCCAGGAGTAAGCTTGATAACATTACCAACCGTATCATCTAATAATTTATTTATCATATATGAGACAAATTTTGATAAATTATCTCCTTGACCAAAAAAATGCTCTAAAGATAAATTGATTATTAAAATATTATCTGAATATCTTTTAAGCCACTCGACAAATTGTTTTTTTGAAAGGCTATAAATGTTAATTCTTTTGTCTAAAATAGTATCTGTATTAATAAATATGCCTACATTGTATTTAATAGCAGTACTTAGAAGCTTAAGTGGAAGTATTAAATTAGCCTCAATAGTTTCGATGGGATTTTTCTCGTCTTTACCGTAATTTGTAGCACAGTGGATAACACATTCAATTTTTTTCTGTAAAAAAAGAGAATCAATATCAAGTGTTTCTATATCACACCAAACAACACTTCCCTTAATTTCATCTATACGAAAAGTCAAGGATTTTTTACGCTTAACACAAAAAAGCTCGTGCCCTTCGTTCAGGAGCTTTTTCAATAAATTGCTCCCTAAAAATCCTGTTGCACCAGTTAATAGTATCCTCATAGGGAAGCTACTTGTTTTCTAAAAAAACTATATAGTAGTATTCTCTCATTCATTACCCTGTACCTGGCATTCATTTATTAAAATAAATTATGTGTATTTTTAAAAAACTAATTACTGCCACATTTTCCATGGCGCATTGCCAGCTGTCCACAACTCCTCAAGATAATTCTTATCACGCAATGTATCCATTGGCTGCCAAAATCCATTATGTTCAAATGCTGATATTTCCCCTTGACGTGCCAAAGTTTGCATTGGAGCCTGTTCCCAAATTGTTGAACTATCCTCAATTAACTCAATCACTTTGGGCGAAAGGACAAAAAAACCTCCATTAATTCGATTACCGTCACCTTTTGGCTTCTCTTTAAAAGATACAACTTTTCCACCAAGTATATTTAGAGCGCCAAAACGTCCTGGAGGATAAACTGCAGTGAGCGTAGCTAGAGTTTTCTGTTTCTTATGATAATCAATAAGGTTGGTGATATTAATATCACTTACTCCGTCTCCATAGGTAAGGCAAAAACTCTCTTCGTCTTTTACATACTCTTCTATTCTTTGCATTCTACCGCCAGTCATAGTACTTTCACCAGTATCCACCAATGTAACTGTCCAGGGTTCAGAACGCTTATGATGGATTTCCATCTTATTATTTTTCATGCAAAAAGTAACATCAGACATATGTAAAAAATAATTAGAAAAGTACTCCTTAATTACATACCCTTTATAACCACAGCAAATTATAAAATCTGTTACGCCATGGGTGGAATACATCTTCATAATATGCCAAAGAATCGGCTTATGTCCAATTTTAATCATTGGTTTTGGAATATTATCGGTTTCCTCACTAATACGAGTCCCAAATCCTCCCGCCAAAATAACTGCCTTCACAATAACTCCTGTAAATTAATATAAAATAACTTTACAATTATTTCATGTAATACATAAATTTATATCTCGCAACAAGATATTTAATAATGTATTTGATAAAGGAAATAGGATTTCTCAAAAATTTTATCGCTAACACCATTGACAAATTTTCAATCAATTCTGGTTTTTCTTTTTTAATTCCAGATTCAATTCTATAATAGAATTCAAGATTATGCATTATTAATAATTGAGATGCTTGTTTTTTCCAATTGTCTTTAGTGGTTTTGTATATATGCTGGTATATATCTTCAAATGATTTATGCTCTTTCCATCTTCCTTGTAGACTAACCCAAGTATCACCATCGTTATCACGAAGATTCGATGGTAGTGCTCCATATGGACGATAGCCGCCAACAATCTCCTTAAACCACCAGCACTTGTTATTTGAAAATGCTAAAAATAATACCAAAACACTAATAGGAAATATTATCGTTGCATAACAATTATTTTCTACCCTCTTTTTAATTATTGGAAAATATTTTTGCATTTCAAGAGTGTTAAAAACAACTCCTGGAGCATGATTTGTCGCGGCCCTAATATCTTTAAATTTAATTTTTTTATTAGATTTTTTAGTTCTCATTGCTTCTTTCCACATAAAATCTTTATCCCACATACCCCATGCAGTTGAAACAAAATCTGGCTTTACACGTGAAAGAAATGGAATTAACTTTATAATTCCCTCTTCTCTTAACATATCGTCATCAGCCATATACATAAAATAATCAGTCTGGCACGTCTGTACAAACTCTAACAGTCCATTTGTTATTCCTATATTTTTTTTACGGCCGTTAATTGTTACATTTTTTCCATAATTTTTCAATATTAACTGTGAATAAGTACCGTCAGATGATCCATCATCAGCAACAACAACCTTCACGAAATTAATTAAATCTGATGAAACAATTTCATCCATCAATTGCATAACAACTGTACACCTGTTATAGGTTGGTATATAAATTGTTAGCAATTTATTCATAATAATGGAAAATCATATAATAATTTTTTTTATTTAGTTTGAGGAGGGATATTAAATATCTACTTATATCTATTACTGTAAAAAAACGAACACTTTTCTAAATAAAATATAATTAAAAAAATACTCATATATTTTATATATCGGAAAATAGCATTATCTGCTGATTCGTTTTTTAATAATAGTAAGTCCATTGCAGTTTGGAAAATGAATTAAATTATATCCAGCACTAGTGTCGCAAAAATATGTATTCTCATCATATGATTTACCCATAAACTCCTCTATTGCCCTAATCACTCCTCTTTTATTGTCCCATCCAATACCTATAGAGCCATCATTCCTTGCATAAGCCCCTTTTCCCATATTGGTATCATGAAATATTAAAAAACCTTCTTTGGATAAGAATTTTGACCAGCTTTCAATTTCTTTCTTAGTATGCTCATACAAATGAGACGTATCAATAAAAACAATATCAGCCTCAGGTCTCATTGATTTTTCTTTACACCAATCTAGAAAGCCTTTTTTAGCAAAAGAAATATCATCATCCTTAATAAAATACCAATATTTTGAACTAACATAATTACTACAATCTTCAATATCGATACTTAATACAGTAGAATCACAATACGCAGCAGCAGCTAAAAGAGACTTAGTACTATCGCCCCCGCGCGTCCCTAGTTCAACTATTAGTCTTGGTTCTGCGTTTATAGTTGTATTAAAAATTAGGTTCAAATGGTCTGAAATATCAGTTCTATTATTAACATCTTTCAATGAATTATGCAGTTTCTTACTATAATGTTTATTCTTATAATGCTGCCCCCCACTAACGAAATACAGCAATCTTTTTAACCGATGTGTTTTAAATAAACGATAATATATTGAATTAAAAATTCTAGATAATAAAATTATACTTTTCACAAAACCAACTCCTCAATATTTGACGTAAAAAATCAAGAATAAATAGATAATTTACTGCCTTTTCTTAAAGCATCAATTATACCTTTATAAGGACGATTATTTTTAAGTATACTTCTAACTATATTCATTTCTGACGGCCACAATAAGGATCTTTTGTCAACTTTATACACAATATCTTCCTTTAAAGTTCTTGTAGCAGACATTGCAATTGGAATAATGCCCATATTCAATGATTCGCATAAAACTGTACTCCCCCAACCAGCAAATACAAAACTAGGTCGTATCTTATTGATGACTATTTCAGCATCTGAGCCAGATATTTCTTTAACTGCAGAAAAATCTAAAATATTATGCAAATTAAGCGCTTCATAATTATATTCTTTTAATAACTTACTAGGTGCATTACTCAGTGGATGTAACTTTACGTATATCTCATAACCAAAGAATTTAAAAAAATTTACAATTTCTAAAAAAAATTTAGACTTATCTTTTTTTGAATTAAAACCTAGGAGTGCTGTTGGCATAAAAATCACTATTGCTTTATTACGGTGTATCATTTGTTGGTATGGATACATATATAAGTTCGACTTAATGCCGATACTTGAAAGATATTTCTTTTCATCATTACTATATAAATATATAGAGTCATATTTGGGAAATAAATCAGGATCAATATAGGAGGTCAGACCATGAGCTACATAAATAGTTTTCATTTCAGCAGATATAGCAGCATAAGATGCGAGAAGACCGCCGCCAGAATATATGACAATATTTGGATGTTTTTCTGCAAGAATCTCAAAAAATGTTTTTAAATATGAATACATAGGCAAAACTTCCAAACCTGTATACAATATTTTTCTCACGATATCATCTGAAAATCCACTTATTAATACATGTCGGTATTGTGATATTGATTTTATAAAATTACTAATCAATTTATGTAATTCAAGTTTTTCATATTTCATAAAATCAGTAATATCAAACACATTAACTTGCAGTAAATCTTTATCGTAAAAATTACAAATTTTATGAATATTATTTAAATCATACCCACGCCCAGAATGAAAGACTGCCAATTCTAACATTTGATTCTTACGGCTATCAATAAAGAAAAATTGCCTTAAATAAAAATAAATAAGCTTAAAAAAAGAATAAATGTACAAAGAAAATTCTTTCGCCTTATAATTTTTTTTATTATTATATGGATAATCGGATATTAAGGTGTTTTCTTTAATGCTAAGGTCAGAAAAAATCCACTTTTCACTATTATTTATACGCATATTTATTTTGTTCATTGAAATCAACCGACATATATAAGTACGTGTTTAAATTGACTCTATCTATTATTTATTGATATGCTATTATCGCTTTATACCTGTAATTTACAAATCTGTATAAAATAGCAATAATTATTAAATTTATATAAAAAATGAACTCCAACTGATTACTCTCAACATAAATAGAAGCCTTATAAGGCAAATGCGAAATTAATCTTACACCAACAACAAGATAGAAAATATCAAGAAGAGGGGCTCCAATACTCCTCTTCATATTTTCCACACAAATTATCTAGGATATCCATAGAACCATGACTTACTTTTTGTGCTATCTCTTTTCTACGATTTTGAAGCTCTCCCCTTTCGTCTAATCCCTCTATTGGAGGAACCCAGCCACAACGCCTATAAACTGGAAGATCGTAACTTTGTGCAATCTTTTCTCTAGGAACATTATGCTTATGCATTACGCTATCTGTATATTTACTAGTTTTAGTCCCTAAAGCATCAGTAATTCTATTCATCCATTTATCTGGTTTTATAACAAAATTTTCAAAAGGAATTGTTATAATTTTAGCTTTATAATCTCTTAACATTTTCTCTCTTGCTTTATTTGTACGGTTTGTCATATACAAAAAATAATTAATAGTTCTTTCTGCTGGACTAAGTCTAACATACTCTTCTTTCCATTCTAATGCATAATATGGAATCTCCCTTTCTTTATACAGTGAATAAATATCAAAAGATCGAGCGTCTCCAAATAAATTCTCTTCATTCCATAATTGTTGCCTAAACATATAAAGAGGGTGCCGTAATATTTCAATAAATATACAACGATTTCCTAAACTTTTCCAAATTGGCTCGCTAAATGCCAATAGCTGGTGTGTAGTAAGATTTAATATTGGCTGGTTTTTATTAATTAATTCTGGAACAACCTTGTCTCCCTCATCAAACAATCTCTTAAAATAAGACATTGGGTTATGATTTTGAAAAACACTAGAAACATCAGTTGGCCGAAAGTTTACTTCCCTGCCCATCATCGTGTTGTATATCTTTAAATCAGCTTGCATGCGTATCATTACTTCCGCTGCATCTGCAGATATTTTATCCATATGCCTTAATGCACAAATATGCTCTATTTCATACGTATAATTAAGCTTTTCCACACGATCCATTGTTGCAATAATTGGAGAGAAAAGTGATTTTCCCGATCCTGGTAAGCCGTCTATAAAGAGGACCTTACATGCAAAATTATCTTTTCTAGAAACAACAATATCTTCATTCATAATAAAATCCTTTTGTTGATATCTATGGCTTTAATACTGGATTAAAAAATGTCTCAGAATACTCTTTGCTTAATTCGTCAAATTTTAACTTACCAGGATCTGTATTCTTTCTTGCTAAGTCGATCTCGCCCCACCTTTCCTTTGGAAATTTTACATAAAAAGAGAAGGTTTTCATAAATCCTGCGATTTGATCTGATGTAAATTGAGGCATATTTAGCAAACTCCCTCCTGATGTATTACTTCCTTCAGTGCATATTAATGACTCATCTATAAATCCTTTTTCAATTGCAAGCTCTCTCAATGGAGTGCCATGAAAAGGTGCAAATATGAATGCACCTGCCGCAACAATATCGTCTGGTAGCTTTCTATTTAACTCGATAGTATCAAATAACAAGTCTGGAGTTTCTGTTGGCAAGCCAATAATGCTATTAGCAACACATGTAAATTCATCCTTAAATTCTGATGCAATACTAAATGATTCTATTATTTTTTTATTACTAGTCCTTCTTTTTAGAACGTCTTTACAAAATTTTTCATTTCCGTGTTCGATTCCAATATTAAACCTTAGGCAGTTCATATTTGCCAAATGTTTAGCAGAGTGTTCAGTAATAGTCTCTGCTCTAGTGTTCATCCAAAATGGTATTTTAAAATCTTGATAAAATTCTGAAAATTCATCAAGCTCTTTTTTACTCATTGCTAAAAAAGTATCCGCAACAAAATATATCAACTCAGGATTGTAGTGACTAACTATATGGCTCATTTCTCTTTTCAGTGTTTCAACACTCTTCTTACGATAAAAATTACCGGCATTTTCTTCTTTATAAGATATGTTGTTAGTTGGTGAATTACAATAAGTACACGTATACGGGCACCCTCTTTGAGTTTCAAATCCTATCGCTCTCCAGACCTTGCCTTGCATTGGAGTAAAAAATAATTCTCTCTCAAAGATAGAGAAATCAGCAAATGGCAATAAATTAATGTCAATAGCGTCACGCATATTATTTTTAATAATATTTCCAAAGATATTCTTACACCATATGTTTGGTATATTATCTGTTCTATTGCCTTTAGCTAGTGCATTGCATAAATCAAGCATTGGGTATTCCCCCTCTCCTCGACATGCATAATCAATTTTATCTATTGACAATACTTTATCTGGGGCATAGGTTGAAAATACACCGCCAAAAACTACAGGGATATTATCAGGAACAACAGTTAATAATTTAACCCCAAAATCAAAGGTGTTTTCTACAATTGAAAAGGCAATAATATCTGGGTCACATGCCTCTATTTTTTCCATAAAATCATTAATGACGCTGGTTGTTTTTAATTCAATATTTCGTGTACCCCAATCAAAAGGACTTACATTAGAGTTTTTCACCCTATCAGAATGTATATCCATTCTTGTTGTTTTTTTGCCACTATCAATACGCCTATCAATTCTATTGAACTTTTCATGACTTGTATCATAATCTTCTTCTGGATTTGTATACAAACCGGAATAGCGTGTTGCGTCAAACACCTCTACACTAAAATCATTTTCTTTTAATAACGCAGACATAAGTGCAATTCCAGGAGGAACAATAGTTCTCATCTCAATATTTGGATAAACAAAAAGCACTTTAAAATTATTTTTATTCATTGTTAACTTATAATAGACTGTAAAATTTTGTTGCTAATTACTTTCTCTGCAAGCCTAAAATCTTCCTCCGTACTGATCTTTATCGATTTTAAAAAAGATAACGGGTAAAAACCAACTTTACCAAAGAAAACTGCATACCCGTATCTGTCAAATTGTTGCACAAATAGTTTTGCATTCCACACGCAAACTGCCCAAGTACATGTATCTATAGGGGTAATATCTTGCGTCCTTGGCAGCATTTTACCGGTATTAAAATTAACAGCATCTCCATTATAAAAAGAGTGTAAATGCTGTTTTAAACTTGTCACAGTTACATCATTGCCACTCTTCAAGTGTTCTTCTATTATGCCATCAATATCATCAGATGTTGTAAGTGGAGCCACTGGGTTTATTAACACCAATATATCTGCCTTAGTATTTTTTATAAAATCATAATTAAATTCATCTTGCTTTGCCTTATTTGTTGCTAAATCTTTATTTCTTTCATAGAATTTCACCCCTTGTTTGAGCGCATAATTACCAATTAATTTACTTTCTGTATTTACATAAAAATCTGTCAATAAGGTAGATTTCTTTGCTGAGTCAATAGCATATTGTATTAATGGCTTATCCACTAAATTCCTAAGGTTTTTCCTTTTTACCCTCTCACTTCCAAGTCTCGCAGGTATTTCGCCAATTATTTTTTTACTAGTCATATTGAAACTTTTACGGTAATTTTTTTAATTAATTCAGATGAATGGATGAAGTTCTGAGGACTGTGCCCATCATTCTCAAACATTATAGCAAAGATATTATTTCCAATATCCACATGCATTGCCTGTTTATGTGGATTTTTATAGTAAATACAATCTTTTTCATAATCATATGGAATATCAATATCCATATATTTTATTGGGGACCAAAATACACGCTCAATACCTATAATAGGGTATTGAATATCAATTACACGTCTATGCGATTCAAAACTATCAGAAAACCTATCCACTGTTTCATATTGACCTACAATCACCTTAACATTATCACTTATATCAAACACGCCCAAATCAATATCAGGCTCTGCATTACGCAAGAAAGAAAGTCCGGAAAAAATATCATGTGAAATATTTCTATACACCATAATGTTATCCAATGTATCAATTATCATTTAGCCCCTGTTTTGAATTAACTTTAGAAATTTTGTAAATAAAATCAACCAACTTCATAATCTCTAAAGAATCATTGCTTGTCCCATTTTTTATAGGATTTATGCCGTAAATAGCATTTATAAATTCTTCCAACTCTAAATCCCATGACTCATCATATTCATAATATGTAGTTGACTCTTTGGGCTTTCCCATGGCAAAAGTTATATCCTCAAACTCGCGCCTACCAATAGTCATTGTTTCTGGCGCATAACTTCTTGTTGAAGATAAAATGCCATCCAAATTAATATAGCCATTCTCAAATTCCATCTCTAGTAAAAACTTATGTCTCCACTGAGTGGCAGAGGAGTGAAGCGTGGCCACAATATTATTTTTATTTTTTAAGGTTAAAAATGCATTATCTTCACATTCTATATTCCAAAATAAAGTGGTTAGATGTGCATTTAAACACCTGAATTCACTATCTGAAAAATAACGAAAAAGATCAAGCATGTGTATACCTTGATCCATTAAGATACCGCCACCAGAATAATTTTTATAGTTTCTCCAATTATCGTTAAAATCAATACTTCCAGCTTTTCCATATACTCCGCGCATCCACAGTATTTTTCCCAGATCACCACTGTCAATAACTTTCTTAGCCTCCATTACCGAATGATGAAACCTATGATTAAACCCATATTTAAGAACTTTGTTTGCTTTTTTCTCAGCCTTGATTATTTCTTGCATTTCTTTGAATGTCATCGAAGGGGGTTTTTCACAAAAAACATGCTTTCCTGAATTTAATGCCCTTATGGCATAATCCGCAGCAACCGAGACATATGCAGACACTATAACTGCATCAATATCTGTCTTCAGTAATTCATCAAAAGAATTGCATTGAACTGTGCTTTTGTCATTATGAGAATAATCTGATACTTCATATATAGACATAAGCTTTGCATTGGAAGAGTTTAATATGGACTCTTCTCTAATTCTCCCCATCTTACCATAACCAGCTATACCAAATTTTATCTGCTTCATATTTTTTTATAATTTATAAAAAACTCAACGGATTCTTTGAATTTTCAAGACCTTCAATTGCGGCCATACCCATAGCAAGTATTGCCTCCTCAGTGCTACCACCAATATGAGGTGTAATTAATACATTATCCATATTTGCAAAACTTTGATCAATAGGAGGTTCAATTTCAAAAACATCAAGTGCTGCGCCAGCCACCTTGTTGTTATTCAATAACTTCTTTAATGCAACTTCATTAATCAATCCGCCTCTAGCAAGATTTATCAAAACAGCATCATTTTTTAGAAGGTTAAGTTTATCGCTATCAAGTATATTTTTAGTGGATTTGTCTAATGGCAAATGCAATGTAACTACATCAGATTGACTAATTAAGTCTTCTAAGTCAACCGAAGTAACTCCATACTTTTCATAAAAATCTTTGAAGTCTATAATATCATGTGCTAGTATTTTACAATTAAATGGCTGTAACAACTTTACAAGGTCTTTTCCTACATGACCACATCCAATAATACCAACAGTGCAATCTGTTAATTGTTTGCCCTTAACCTGATACCACTCCCCTCTTTTTACTTCATTATTAGCAAATACTGTTTTATGCAATAAGGAAATAGAATAGGATATTACTAATTCTGAAACAGACCTTTTATTAACTCCTCCAGTCCAGCCCAATCTTACTCCATACTTATTCATAGCGCACAGGTCAATCATATCCAAGCCAACTCCATATTTGCCAATTACTTTTAAATCTGGAAGTCGCTTAAGAATTGACTCATCAATTTTTTCTAGAGCTGTTATTGCAGTTTTATACCCATTTAAGAACTCTACCAGGCTATCACCACTTAGTTGCAAACCTTTATCATTAAATTTAGCATCAGGATAATGCATTAAAACTTCTTTTCTTAATACCGGGTGTTTTGAGAATGAACGCGACGCAATTGCTAACGATTTCACAATTAAGTCGCCTTACTATATTTAGAAAAATATTCATTAATAGTGTCAGTTAGTTCGTTATTGCCTTCATACAGGCCTATTGAAATTTTTCCATTATGATCAGGCAAGATCAAACGTAGCTGTGTAGCACTATTTTTTTTGTCTTTCTTAAGAGCTGATATAATTAACTTTGTATCTATCTTAACATGACGATATGAAGTACAGTTTTTATCTAATACAGAATGCATACGTTCAAAATGCTCTTTAGTTGACACTCCAATATCAACTGCAAAATAATTTGCGATATCCATTCCAATTGTAACTGCTATGCCATGAGGTATTTCATAGTTTGTAGCTGTTTCAATTGCATGTCCAAAGCTATGACCGTAGTTCATTATATTACGTGGTCCAGTATCAAACTCATCTATTTCAATTAATTTTTTCTTCATTAATAAAGAATTATGAATAAATTTTTCCATAATATCATAATTTTCTACAATGTCTTCATATGCATCTGATATTTCATTAAAACTCTTAGGGGAGTTAATTGCATGAACTTTTATCATTTCTCCTATGCCAGAGTAGATTTCTTTTTTCTTCAATGTTTGCAAAAAATCAACATCTATTACAATATTCTTTGGAGGGGTAAATGTGCCTAAAATATTTTTTATATCTCCAGAATTAATGGATGATTTAGAACCAATACATGAGTCCGATTGAGCTAATAAAGTTGTTGGGTAAAATTCCCAGGGCAATCCACGCATCATTGTTGTAGCTAAAAAACAAGTAATATCTTGAATAATTCCACCGCCAATGGCAACTAGCATTTGCCCCCTTCTAACATTTAACTTAACCAGTTCATTAATGTAATTTGGAAAACACCTTAAGGACTTATTTTCTTCACTGGCTTCAATAATTAATATCCTAGCATTAAGGATATTATTAATACGACCACCGTACAGTTTGGAAATATTCTGATCTACTATATAAATAGCATCTTTTATTGGATTATTATTTAATTGATCCATTCCGCCACGAATAAAATTCGCAGAGTATTCTCCATTGTGAGATTGTATTGTAATTTGATTAGACACGAGAAAACCCTCCATCAATCATTAAGTTTTGACCAGAAATATAGGTATTTTCTTCACTAACCAACCAACTCACTAATGATGCAATTTCATCTGCACGTCCCAAGCGTTTCATTGGAATATTTTTTTGAATTTTTATAATTCCATCTTTACCCAATACATTCCTTGTAAGCTCTGTATCAATAAACCCAGGGCCAACACTATTTGCCAAGATGTCAAATTCTGATACTTCAGCTGCAAGCGCAGCAGTCATACCATCAAGAGCGAATTTACTTGAAGAGTACGGTGCACGATACTCCTTGACTATATTTCCAAAAATAGATGTTATATTTACAATTCTGCCCCAATTATTTTCCATCATATTAGGAATAACAGCTTGACATAGTTGAAACGGAGTGCGTAAGTTTACTTGCAATATTTCATCAAAATCACTAATCCTGATTGAAGCAAATTCACCAATTTTATTAATTCCTGCATTATTAATTAATATATCTATCTTCCGTTTTTTTATAAATTTAATAAAATCATCGACTGAGTTTTTATCTAAAAAATCTACTGCATAGTAATCCGTCCCACTTGGGCACTCTCCATCTTGATGTGTTCCTGTGCCAATAACATCCAGCCCATCTAACAATAACCTTTCAGCAATAGAATAACCAATACCACGCGTTGCTCCAGTTACCACTGCACAATACTTTCTTTTAATCATTTAAATTTATTTTAAACAAATGACGGGGTGTTAATTTTTTTCATACTGCCAGTTAGCTTTAATTAAATAACTACTTAATAAATATATTAATCAATAAACTCTTTTGATAAAAACTTCATCATTAATAATATACACACCAATGGTTTAAAATATTTTTATAAATTCAAAAATAAAATGACAATACCCTTTAAATCATTCAGCTTAAAGCGCTTTATTACACATTTATAAGATTAAACTTTTTCAAAATATTTAATATCATTTCCTGTAAGACTCTTCTCATTCATCCAAGATGGTTCAAAACCGTCCTGACAATATAATCTAATAAACTCAATAACCTTCTCTTTTGAATCAGTTAATTCAATATTAATATCAGGACTAGTAAATAGATTGGCGTACTCATTTCTTATATAAAATAAATTACAAAATCCAGATACATGAATCAACTTATATCCATATATTTTTGCCAGACTATCCATTGCAAGAAAACTAGCGCCAAATACTTTTTTATTCGAAGGCTTATTATTCAATATCTGAGTATTTGGGCACGACAATGCGATATCAATTGGCAAAAATGGATTATATTCTAGAATAAGTAATTTAGGCCTGTAATTATTCTCCAGCACTTCTTTTGCAACATAATAATCATACGAATCAATATCAATTGTTAGTATGTCAATATTCTTAATTGCTTTAAGTTTTTTTTGCAATAAGTCAACTATATTTTCTGGCGTTACGAAGAACTCAAAAGGCATGTTGTTTAAAAACTTTAAATATTTAAAATTTTTTTTAATAAAAACAACTTTTACAACATCTAAAATATTTAAAATTTTAGACCGTAAGTCAATTTTTTGCGTAAAGTAAACTGCGTTTGCAATATACTTAACTCTAAATGATCTAGTAGTTGTTCCAAGTGCTCTTGTCTCACCAAATTCTACTATAGTTTTATCCTTGCTATCAACTCCTATCTCTTCAAATATCTTAATAATAACGCCATCTTCAGAATAATGCGGACACTCTTTGACGCCATAATTATGATAAATATTTTTTCTAAATTTATTTAAACTTATCATTCCTCTAACCAGTTTTGTTTGAAACCATGAATTATACAGTTTAAAAAATTAGTAAAATACCTCTAATCACACTATTAAATACAACTAATTTCTCTACGGTAATTCTCTTTTACCACACTACAAAAACCAACCACTAGAACTGTATTTACAGTGCTTATCATAATAGCCTAGAATATCGTGTGAATATCACGATTGGCTTTGTTATATTCATCAACTTGGCCAATGTCAATCCAGTATTCATGAATAGGGAATGCGCTCACCTTTTCTTTATCCAATTTACCTTCTAGAAAATCTGTCATATCTAAATAAGTAGTCCCATCAATTTTCTGAATAAGACTATGATTTACAACATAAATACCAGCATTTACAAAAAACTTATGCACTGGTTTTTCTTTAATTCCTTTAATTTTATGATTATTTACCTCAACAACACCATAAGGAACCTGAAAATCATATTCTCTAACACACATTGTTGCTTCGGCCTTATTACTTCTATGAAAGTCTAATAAATTACCAAAATCTACTTTTGTCAAAAGATCTCCATTCATTACAATAATTGGAAGTTTTGAGATATTTTCTGGCAACAATCCTAGCGATCCAGCAGTTCCAAGTGGAATATCCTCATGTATAAATTCAATGTTTATATCGCTAGAATCTTTATCAGCAAAATTATTTCTAATTTTTTCTGGCATATAATGCGTAGAAATGTAAAAATTTTCAAATCCACAATTGACAAACTGACTAATAATAATATCTAAAATAGCTTTATCTCCAACTTTTAGTAAGGGCTTAGGAATCTCTTTCGTCAGTGGATAAAGTCTTGTTCCAAAACCACCCGCCATTATAAATACAGGATTTTTATACTTTTGCCTTCTGTGCAATTGTTGCAATGTTACCAAATCACATAATTTTCCGCCTTCGTTTATAATCGGCATATGCAATAAATCATCATTTTCCATTAAATCTATAATTTCTTGTCTTGGTGTGTTGTGGTCTACAGTCTTCGGATGACTATTCATTGCCGATGAAACCATAGAGTCCATGGGGGTGTTACTAATAAGTGCGCGCCTAATATCGCCATCTGTCAATGTTCCTAATAGTTTTTTATTTTTATCGATTATTAATACTATTCTTAAGCCGCCATTATGCAAAACTTTAATGCCTTTTCTCAGATCATCTGTTGGCTTTATTAAAATTTTATGCCAATCTTTGATTAATTCCATTGCGCTATATTACCCTTATTCAATATAACTTCCTTTCTTGCTTTAGGCAAACCATCGCCCATAAAGTTAAATAAATTTGCCGTAGCTATGGCATCTATATTACTGTCCATTAGCCCATCAATCAAATGTTTTGCATTTCCTGCGCCACCTGAAATTATCAACGGTATTGAGATTCTATTGGCAATTTTATTAACTGCCTTTATATCATAACCAAAACCAGTACCGTCTTTATCTATAGAATTAAAATAAACTTCGCCAAAATTTAAACTATCTATGCGCCTCATATATTCAAATAGCTCAATATCCACCTTTTGTGTTCCGTTTTTTATAAAAACATCATCTTTCTTGTAATCAACAGATGCAACAATACTTTGAGATCCGTACTTCTCAACTAAATCAGTCACTAAGCCAATATTATCATAAACGGCCGTATTTAAGATAATTTTATCAGCGCCATTATCAAACAATATTTTTGCATCATCTAGGCATTCAATACCTCCTCCAGCGCAAATTGGTATAAAAACATCTTCTGCTAATTTTGATAAATTCTTTACAAACTTTGCTACATCCCTCTTGCCTCTTGATGCATCTAATACTATTAATTCATCCAATGAAAATGCCAAATCCTTAAAACCATAATTTTCCTCAAGCCAGTTAATATCCCCTACTTTTTGAAGGCGAAAATTCCTGCTCTGATTAAAAAAACCATCACTATAAATAAGTGTAAATATCAGCCTTTTTCTTAGCATTAAAAATATTTAATAAAATTATCTAGCAGCTTCAATCCGTTAGTTTGACTTAATTCAGGGTGGAATTGAACTCCAGCTATATTATCTTTTTCATAGCTTGCAATAAAATCATTGCCATAGTGGCACATTGACTGATTAATGTTATGCTCACTAATCATCTGATAACTGTGCACAAAATAAAAATCACTGAAATTATCTAGACCTCTGAATAATTTGGAATTGCTTGCAAAATTAACCTGATTAAAACCTATATGTGGAATTTTTAAATTGCATTTCTTAAATTTACAAACTCTACCCTTAATAAATCCTAATCCACTACTGGACGTATTTTCGGTGCTGCTCTCACCCATAAGCTGCATACCTAAGCAAATTCCAAGAATGGGTTTTTTGTTTATAATAACAGCCTCTCTTAAACACTTGTCCAAGCCAAGTGTTTTCATATTGTGCATTGCCGTAGCAAATGATCCAACCCCAGGAAGAATTATTTTGTTTGCTGAAAATATATCATATGAATCGTTTGACACTACAATGTCTTCTACATTTAAATATTTTAAAGCACCGACAATTGACTGTATGTTGCCCATTCTATAGTCAACAATAACTACTTTCACACAGACGTCCAATATGAAAAGTCTTGAGCAACATCAAACTTCGGTTGCCATACTTCATCTTTCTTTTCAAACAAATCCTTATTAACGTACTTATCCAATATGGCATCAAATTCATCTTTTGTCATTTGATAATAAGCAAGATAAGTATCAATCAACCCCTCTGGATAGCTATTATCATACATTTTTACTAAATTTATCGCCTGATCTCTGGCCATTGCACCTCTTCTTATCTCAATTCCCGCATCTTGAGTGGCTCGACCAAAACCAAATTTAAGGTACATTAAGTATGCATGCAATGAATACAATGCTTGATCATTTTGAGAAAAATTTGTAAATGTATCTTGATTTCCTTCATCTTTTTCAATAAGCCCGCAATGGTCTTTTGCAATAATATAGTTTCGATATGAATCCCATGCTTCATAATAAGACCAATGCGTAAATGATAGGCCTATTTCAGATATTTCCTCTTCTGTAGGAAACTGAAAAAATGCCAAATCTGAATCACTTATATCTCCATCGGCTTTAATTCTATCAAAAACTTTTTCGTGCCCATCCTCAAGATAAACACTCTTCATATATTCTATATTATATAGTGACTTATTTTTACTTTCGGTTGATCCGCCATATTCAACTTCTCCATCTTCTCCATAAAAGATTAATGGTATTTTAAAGTTAATAGCTGTTTTAATAACAGCGGTCATTATTGCAATTAACCAGCCGTAATAAGGGAATCCTTTTTCAATAAATCCATATTTATTTAGTCTATCCAATACAATTGGGTTGCAAGATATGTGTATATGGTTATAACCAGACTTTATAAAGTTGGTAAGATTTTGATCTCCAATTTCTAACGATAATGCAGGCTTAACAGTTATAGCCAAAGGATTCATTCCATATTTATGCTTTAATTGATGCGCAACATAAGAGCCATCTTTACCGCCACTTACAGGGACTATACAATCAAAGTTGCCATTAGTCGATCTATATTTATCAAGTAGGCCTATAAGCTCTTTTTCTCTCACCCCCCAATCCATTATTTTTTTTTCTTCAAGCCACTGACAAGCATTGCAATAACCTCTATTATCAAATGTAATTCTAGGTCTAGTTGACATATTTAAACAATTCTTACACCAAAATATTTCTTCTTTGCGCATATCTTTTCTTCCCTTATTATCAAAGAGTAAATCCATCATCCACTACAATATTCTGCCCATTTATGTAGCTACTCATATCGCTAAGTAAAAATATTAATGCACCATTTAAATCTTTTGGATCGAGCATGCCTTTAGTTGAGCACTGCTGATTATATTCACTTAAAAATTTTCTTGGCTGGCTATCTAAAATACCGCCAGGACTTATTGCATTAACTCTAATATTTTTCCCTTTAAAGTATTTAGCCATATATTTAGTTAAATGCAACATGCCTGATTTAATAGCGGCATACTCTACAGGCATCGTCATTCCTGTTTTGCCATATATTTCAAATTTTGGCGCTATAACTCCATAAATTGAAGATATATTAATAATATTTCCATACCCTTGCTCTTGAAAATACAACGAAAATAACTGAGACGGAATAATACAGCCACCTAAATTCATTCCTAAATTCTCAACAAAATCATCATATTCCACATCAAAAAAATGTCTGCCATAATTTTTATTTCTCGGATAAGC
>Ga0209776_1000540_pt1 | contig 25200 bp, 28 predicted proteins | sample SaaInlLV_10m_DNA_3_FD_184670 | JGI IMG/M metagenome (GOLD analysis project Ga0209776, IMG submission 184670) | Marine microbial communities from expanding oxygen minimum zones in the Saanich Inlet - Saanich Inlet SI073_LV_165m_DNA (SPAdes) (version 2) | ecosystem: Environmental > Aquatic >...
AGTTATGATATATCTTATTTTACAAGTTTTGCTTAATAAATCAATTCCATCTATCTCTTTTAAACTTCCAGTTTGAATTGCAATTTCTTCTTCATTTATTCCAAAATCTTCCATCAAGATAGTCTTAATTTTATCATAAGTAATAGAATCACTACCTCTATTTTCATCAGCTCGTATTAGATTGATAGGTCGTATATATTTATCTGTAGCTATCATCTCCATTTTTGCTAATTGTTCTAAATAATTTCTTTTTTCAATACTCTCTTTTAATATCAACTTTGTATCATCAATAGTTTTAAGTAATATTGGAAGTTTTATCATACTTTCTTTTTTTAGTTCACTAGCTGTTACACTATATAAAATATTACTTGCATAAATTTTTTTGACCTCTTGTGTTTTAGTTACTGGTGTTGCTGTAAATTCTAATATAAAAGATGCATTTAATGCTAGCAAATTTTCTAAACTAAGTCCTGTACTAGATTTGTGTGCTTCATCAAGTATGATGATAGGCTTATAATGTTTCATGACATTTTCTAAAGAGTATTTAACATCATGAGACTTTAATAACTCTTGATAGTTTCCATTTTCATCATAAAACTTTCTACCATCTTTATTGTTTGTTCTAAAACTTTGAATAGTACCTACTATTATTACAAGTTCATTTTTAGGGTCAAATTTTTGTTTGTAGCTTTCTTTTACACTCATTACCTTTATATTATCAAACTCTTTATCTAAAGTAGTTCTCAAGAAATGTCTTTTATCTTTTAAAGAATCTAGTGTTTGAGTTACTATTGTTTCACTTGGAGCTAACCAAAATATAAGATGATAATCTTTATTTAGATACTCATTTGTAAGTATTCGTAAACTTTTTGTAGCTATCAGAGTTTTACCACCACCGGTTGGCACTCTTAAACATACATAAGGATTATCATATCCATCTATCTCTAAATATTGATTTGAAGTAATATCTTTAAATGATTCAGATATAGTTGAACTATTACAACTATTACAAAACTTATCTAAAATTCTTATAGATTCTTTTTGATATTTTTTTAACACTAATTATCCTTTATATCATAAGGTATATATCTTATGATGATATTATTATCTTTTAATTCATCATCTGAAATAGTTGTACGAGCTGTATAAACTATGATTTGTTTATAATCATTATTTAGTTTTATCAACTCTTTCATATCTCTTTTTAAAAATTTATTTTCATAAAAATAAATATATTTATATTTATGTGTTCCTACAAAAGGTGCTTTTATATTTGCTTTATCTATAGGCTTTTTAAACTCTACAAAGTAGATATGTTTTGCTATTTGGTCAAATGTAAGCTTTGAATTGAGTTCTCCAAATTCATCAAATATATCATGACTAAGTTCACAATACTTAAAACCACCACCAATACCATCTTTAAAACTTTTTATATCTTTGATACCAACTATTTTTATAGTATTTTCCTTAAAAGTTTTTTCTATCTTTGTATAATTTGGTTTTTCATCCTCAAGTATTTTATTAACTTCTTTAGATATTTTTTCCATAGTCTCAGGCTTTAAAATTTGTGCAGTTGTTAGCTTTTTTTCATATAAAGTTGTTTTATCTTTTCCCATAAAATCATAACCTTTTATAACTCTTCTTACTCTTTCTGCCGTAATATCTTTTGCATAATCTAATGTTTCTATAAGTATAAATTTACGATTTCCACCATCTTCTTTATTTTGTTCCAATACTGCATGAGCTGTTGTTCCACTTCCTGCGAATGAATCTAAGATAATATCATCTTCTTGTGTTGAAATTTCTAATAAAAATTTTAATAATTTAATAGGCTTAGGAGTAGCAAAAATATTTTCTGGAAATAGATTTAATAATTCGTATTTAGCTTGTCTATTATGTCCTGTTAAATTTAAATCAATCCATAAGTTTGAGGGAGGTAATCCTTTTAAATCAGATAAATAAGTTCTTCTTTTGATTCTTTGTTCATCTTCTGTAAATCTTATTTCACCAATTTTTATTTTTTCTTCAATAGTTTCTTTTGACCATCTCCATCCATTTTTTGGTGGTTTGATTATTGTTCCATTTGGTGATATTATATCAAATGTTAAATTTTCTCTAGGGCTTGGTGAATTTAAAGGATTACCATCAAAATATGCACCTTTAGGATTATTATCTGGATTTTTATAATGAGTACTTTTGGAGCTATCAAAAATTTTATTAGGAGACCATCCTGATTTTTTAGAATATACTAATGTATGATTGTAATCAGAAGAAAATTGTTTTGCATCATTATTACTATTATCACTTGATCTCCAAATAGAATTAGTAACAAAATTATCTATTCCAAATATTTCATCACATATCATTTTAAGATGTGTTACTTCAGCATTATCAATACTTATAAAAATAACCCCATCATCTTTAAGTAATTCTCGCAAAAGTTTAAGTCGTGGATACATCATACAAAGCCATTTATCACTTCTACTCAAATCATCTGCATTTACTGTATCATTTAGCCATTTTTTTATAAGTGGGCTATCCATGTTATCATTGTATACCCATGAAGTATTACCAGTATTGTATGGTGGGTCAATATATATCATTTTCACACTAGATGCATAGTAAGGCAACAATGATTTTAAAGCCAAAAGGTTATCACCTTTTATAATCATATTTTCACTATCTATATCGCCTATCTCTTCTTTACATTCAATAGTTTTATATGCGATGCTTTTATGATGGTCTTTAATATCATCTTTCCCCATCCAGTCTATGTATGGCATTTTTTACCTTTGTTATAATATATGTTTGTATTGAAATCGTAAAAAAGATATAAAAGCTAAATCTTCTTTATTTAATAATATTTGTGCAATTTCTTTTAGTTCTTGTCCAGTAGCTTTAGCATGACTTATTACTGAATTTCTAAATTCTATTAATGATTTTTTTCTAGCTTCTTGAAGATTATTATTAAAAGTATTAAGTTGTAATAAAGTTATTGTATATGAAGATTTACTTTCATCTAATATACTTGATTTAATTTCACCATTATTTGTATAAATAAAATATTCTCTTATATTTTGTAGTAATGTTGGATTTAAAAATAATGCTTCATCAAATTCATTATCTTTTTTATGCCCACAACTTTCAGGTATATTACTCAAAGTATGACATCTTCCTTCACAGGATACAATTATATTATTATAGTTAAAAGTTAAGTTTTCTTCATCTAAACTTTTTGGCTTGATATGCTCTAAATGAGAATTATCTATTACAACTTTTGATTCACAATATCCGCAAAGGTTATTTTGTTCATTTTCTAAAATATATTTTTTTAAATCTCTTTTTTTATTTGCAAAATAATCATTCCAACTATTTAAATCTTTAGTATCATCTATAAAAAACGAAGGTATAGTTGTCTTTTCTATATATTTCACTACTTAAGAGCTTTATCAAAATTTATTTGTTGAAAAAATGAACTATTTGGACTTTCATATTTTAATATCTCATCTTTTAAATCTTTTGCTTCTGGAGAATCTAATTGATTATTATCTAAAAAAGTTCTATAGTTATTATGAAGTTCTTGTATATTTAAAGGTATATACTCAGCACCCATTACAGTTTTTACTATTGTGTTGATATCTACATCCAAAGGAGCTTCATTAAATTGTTTAGCTACAATCTTTTCATCTTCTTTCATTAAAAAAGTTAAATTTTTATATGAAGTTTGAGCAATTATAAAAGGGGAATGTGTAGTTACGATAAATTGATTATTTTCACCAATACTTTCATATATTTTCATAATATCAATTTGCCATTTTGGATGAAGTGCAATTTCAGGCTCATCAATTAAGATTACAGAATTATGAGGATTTAAAATCATCAGAGATACAACTCTTGCATAAAGTTGCTGTTCCCCACTACTTAGGTTGTCTATAGTTACATCATCTCCATTTATTGTTTTAAATATTGGCCTATTTTGATTATGAATGTCTAGATTTACTAGTTTTGTTATTAAATCACTATTTTTAAAAATATCATTAAATTTATCTATAGCATCTTTTGTTCTCTCGTCTGGATCACTTTTTTTACTAAGTCTTTCTTCTTTAATTATATAATCTTTTATAAAAAATTCTGCATTTCCTAAAATACTGTTATTATTAATTATATTTTGAAATTTATATTCTGTATCAAGTTTATTTTGTACTTGATAATTAAATGTCATATTAGATGGAATAAATATAATTCTAGGAGAAGAGTGAACCCCATTTGCATATTTATTGTTCTTGTCTGCATCATTATGGTAGGAAAACACTACATTAGATTTATTATCATCATTAAAAATTATTTTATCATCAATAATCATTACGCCATTAAAATTCGTAAAATGTTTATAACTTCGCCCTAAAATCCATTTTAATAAAGTAGTCTTACCACTACCATTTACACCAGCAATAATATTAACAATATTTTTTCCACCTTTAGGTATTTGAAATTTTATTTCTAAATCTTCTAAAATCTGATATTTTTCTATTTCAATGCTATTTATGTACATTCTATTTTCCTTTTGCTGATTGTATTTGATTAACATAAGTGTAATCAATTTTAATATCTTTTTGTTTTGGTAAGTATTTTGAAATTTGGTTTATTAGTGTATTAAAATCATCGAATAGATAATTTGCCATTGATCCAGGAATAGGATTAATTTCATTTAAATATACTTCATCATCAATTACAAAGAAATCACATCTAATTAAACTACCATCAAATGTATTGTTGTATACCTTAATGAAATTATCTTTTAATTGTGATATTAATTCATCACTAATATTGGCTTTTAAAACCTGTTGAGTTCTATTAAAATCCATATATTTTTTTTCAAAGTCTAAAAATTCCTCTTTTTGTGGTTCTTCGATGATTGAGAATTGAATCTCATTGTTGCCAATTTTAGCTCCAGCAAGATTATATTCTTTAACGCCATTGATAAAAGGTTCTATGATAATTGTATCATCATACTCAAAAGCAACATCAAGTGCATAGTCTAGTTCATCAGCAGATTTTACAATAGATACTCCAATACTACTTCCTAACTTTGTAGGCTTTATAATAACTGGATATTTTTCTACACTAACTTTATCATCTTTATGAAAATATTCACATGGTAATGTTTTTACATTAATAGATGATGCGTATTGCTTTGTAATATATTTATCACATGATACAACACAAGCAGTATTTCGTGGACCTATAAATGGAATATTGAAAAATTCAAATAAACTTGCAAGTACACCATCTTCTCCATCTCCACCATGAGTTAGATTAAGTATAGTATCAATATCAAGTTTCTTTTGTCCAAAAAGTGAAGATTTGAAAAATCCACCCTGAGATATTTGAAGTTTATCATATTTCTTATATTCCCCACTAGAAAATAATTTTGAATTTATTTTAGATGCTGGAATATGATAAAAGTCTCTATGTTGATCTATGAAAATGTATTCAAGAGTATTTTTTAATACTTTTTTCATTGTAATTGCACTTACTATGCTTATCTCATGTTCAAAACTTTTACTTCCAAATATAATTCCTAAAGTCATAATATTTATAATCCTATTTTTGTAATTTTTTTAAGGCTTCTTTTACAAGATCACCTGTTGTTGTGCCGTTACAACCGTTTAAAGCTTTTGTTATAACATCTTTTTTAAATCCAAGTGATTCAAGTGCCATAGCTGCTTCATTTTTATTTCCAATTAAAGGATCATTTGAAGCTTCACCATCTACAACAAATCCACTTAGCTCTACTAAAATACGACTTGCACCTTTAGGACCAATTCCTGGAACTCTTTTTAGCATATCTACATTTTTGTCAGTTACAATTTGAGAGAAAGTTGTAGGTGTAAATGTACTACAAATGGCTAGTGCTACTTTTGGACCAACTCCATTGATTTTTATAACTGTGTTAAAAAGTTTTTGTTCATTAGTATCTGTAAATCCATAAAGTGAAGATGATTCTTCTTTGATTATATGTGTTGTATTGATTTTGATTGTTTCTGTAGTGATTGATGAGCTACAATTTATAGAAGTAAATACTTCATATATTATTCCATTTACATTTATATGTAAGAAAGTTGGTTCTTTTCTTTCAACTTTTCCTTCTAATCCAACTATCATCAAGTTCCTTTGATTCTTTTAATTATAGTGATTATACTAAAATGTTTCTTTAGAATGAAATGTATAAATAAAAAAGTCTAATACAATAGTGAAATGATGGAGAGAGAAATCAAATCACCATTGTAATAGACTTATTTTATAGAAGTAATAAAAATAATTTTTTATTTACCTTGTCTATATGTTTTAGATATAGAGTTCTTTGTATCATGGATTTCTATATATTTTGTAGATACATTGCTTTTTGAATCTTTAATATCATGTACATCTGAATAGTTTGTAGTTGTTTTTGCATTTAGTGTTAATAAAGCACCTGTAATAGTAATAAGTAATAATGTTTTTTTCATAATTTGTTTTCCTTTTTTTGTTTTGATATTGGAAGTTTATCAAAAGAAGACAAATTTTATCTTGATTTAGATCAATAAAGAAGATAAAATTTATCTTCTTTAATTAATATGCTTAAGAATAGGGCTTGCGTGAAGTATTTTATTATATTAATGTATCAGTTCTCGTATAACTTCTGTAGCATAACTACCTTTTGGAAGTGTAAATGATAATTCAAAATGATTTTTTTCTTCTTTATATTCACTATTTACATCTGAAGGAAAAATCCATGCAAATCTTCTAGCTCCATCTAAAAAGTTTGAAGTTTCGATTAACTCTTCTTCAAACTTTAATGCTGTTGCTTCTGGCTTTTTTGTTTTTTTACCTGTAAGTAGTCCTGTTGGAACTCTATCTCTTAGATTGAATTTTTCTGCTTCACTTACTAAATCTTCTGCACAGAATATTCTACCAAATGGATAATGACTCATTAATTCACCTTGCATTATTTTAAATGGGTGTTCTTGGCTTTTCATAAGTTTTAATTCTTCAAGTGGAATATTTAGCATTTCTTCTAATTGTTTTGGTTCAAATGTTTCTATTAGTTTACTAATTTCAATTCTTCTACTAAGCCATTTATTAAATCCATAACTTTGATAAGCATTTAAGTACATTGTTCTTAATTTTTTATTTCGTTCTTTTAAAGTTCCAGCAATAATTGCTTCACCTTTTTTATAGTTGTCTCCATCAATACCAAATCTTTGGAAGCCAAAATAGTTTGCAATACCGTGAGTTGCAATACTTCCTAATACTGATTCTAATTTTCTTACATCTTTTGTAAGTACTCTTTTTAATCTAATAAAAAAGTTATTACCTTTTAAGTGACCAATTTTAATTTTATTGTTGTGATATGTTGTTTCAAGTATTTTAATTTGATTATGTTCAAATTTTTTTAATTTGTCTTCATATTGTTTATGAATGGAGATATGTTGAATAGTCATTGCATTTTTATCTTTTAATCCTGCATATCCAATATCTCTAGTTTTACATCCTACATATGAAGCAAATATTTCTAATGCTGCCCATGTTGTTAAATCTTTTTTTCTAAATTTTATAATAAGATGTTCACCATCTCCTGTGAATTCATAAAGTGGAATTTCTGTAACTACAAAATCTTCCTTTGATTGTTTGAAGTATACATCGATACTACTATGTGATAAATAGTGTTGGTTATTTTTCAAAATGGTGTTCCTTACAGTTGTGTTTATATTTTTTGTTATTTGCTGTAGCAAATATATTTAATTTTACATTGTGTTGTTTTGCTAATTCTTTTATTTTGGATAGATGCTTTTTATTAAATGAAAAAAGAATTTCATACTCTTCTCCACTGCACATAACCTCTTTTGAAATTTCATTAGTAAATTCAAATCCAATATTATTAATTTTACTTAATCTTTGAAGTTCAAACCCAAGTCCATCTGAAATATCCATAGCTGCACTAATATATTTAGATATAGCGTAAAAGAATTTTGGATTAAGTTTTGGTTTAATAAATTTAGATTTTTTAGAAATAGTTTTACCTTCCAAAGCTTTTTCTAAATCTTTTTTTACAGAACCTAATGTACCTGTATAGCAAAGTATATGGTCTTTTTTTATACCAGATCTATATATTGGATTGTTTGTAGTAGAAATGATTGTAATAGATATATCAAGCTTTTCATTTGATACTGTATCTCCTCCAATTATTTCTATATTGTATTGTTTTGCAACTTTTTTAAATCCAGAGGCTAATTGTTTTAATTCTTTTTTATCAAAATGAGGAGGTATTGCTACTGTTAAAAGTGCATATTTAGGAGTAGCATTCATTACAATTGCATCACTTATATTTACTAGCATAGATTTTTGTGCAATTTGTTTTAAGCTCATCCATGATCTTTTAAAATGTACATTTTCAAAAAAAGCATCAGCACTATATACTAATTGTTTTGACGATGAGTGTTTTATTACAGCTCCATCATCTCCAATAATTTTACTTTTTTTAAATTGTTTTATAAAATAGTTTTCTTTGTTCATAATTGTATACTATCTAAATCTTTTATGTATATTTATTAATCTGGTCTTATTATAATTTTAAGTTATACAAAACCATGCTTACAATAGTAACACTATATAGTTTGGATAACGATTGATTATAATAGTTTAAACTAGTTTTTTAATTTTTTTTGTATAATTAAGCAAAATATGTAAATTTATAAAAGGAAAAATATAATGAGTATTCCAATTCATAAGTATGATGTTGTAATCGTAGGGGCAGGACTTGCTGGTTGTGCTGCTGCGAGGGAAGCTGCACACGCAGGACTTAGCGTATGTGTATTAACTAAACTACACCCATTAAGATCACATTCAGGTGCAGCTCAAGGTGGTATTAATGCCGCTTTAAGTGCAGAAGATAGTATTGATCTACATGAGTTTGACACAGTTAAGGGTAGTGATTACTTAGGTGACCAAGATGCTATTAGATTAATGTGTTCAAAAGCTCCTGAAACAATTAGATGGGCAGAAAAAATGGGGGCGGTCTTCTCTAGAAATGAAGAAGGTAAAATTGCTCAAAGACCATTTGGTGGTCAATCAAGTCCAAGAGCTTGTTATGCAAAAGATAGAACAGGTATTACATTACTTCAAACAATTTATGAGCAAGCTCATAGAGATGGTGTTGATTTTAAAGATGAATACTATGTATCTGATTTAATCTATGAAGATGGAAAAGTAAATGGTGTATTTGCTTATGACTTAGTTGACTCTAAACCAATGATATTTAATGCTAGAGCTGTTATGTTTGCTACTGGTGGATATGGTAGAGCATTTAAAATTAATTCAAATGCACATGCAAATACAGGTGATGCACTTTCAATTGTTGCTCGTCATGGTTTACCTTTAGAAGATATGGAATTTGTACAATTTCACCCAACAGGTATTGCTGGATCTGGTGTACTTATTTCTGAAGCAGCTAGAGGTGAGGGTGGTATTCTTTATAATTCTTTGGGAGAAAGGTTTATGGAAAAATATGCTCCAAATAAACTAGAGCTTGCATCAAGAGATGTTGTTTCAAGAGCTATTACTCAAGAAATTTTAGAAGGTAGAGGATGTGGTGAAAATAAAGATCATGTTCATATTGATCTTACTCACTTAGGTGCTGATTTAATTAATTCTAAATTACCAGAGTTAAGAGATTTAGCAATTACATTCTTAGGTCAAGATATGATTGAAGAACCAATCTCTATTGCTGCTACTGCACATTATTCAATGGGTGGAATCCCTTGTGATGTTGATGGTCATGTTAGAAAAAATACAACAGAACTAGTAGAAGGTTTCTATGCTGCTGGTGAATGTGCTTGTGTATCTGTACATGGTGCAAATAGACTTGGAGCAAACTCAGTACTTGAAGCATTATTCTTTGGAAGACATGTAGGTCAATCAATAGTTACTGATGTTAAAGCTGGTATTGAATTTAAAGATGCAAAAACTGAAGATTCAAGTGCTGCGATTGCAAGACTTGAGAAAATCAGAACATCAAGTGGAAATGAAAGAGTACCTGCACTAAGAGATGAATTACAACAATCAATGACTGATAATGCAGGTGTATTTAGAACTGAAGAATCTTTAGTGAAACAAAAAGAGATTTTAAAAGATTTAAAAACTAGATTTGCTGATGTAAGAATTGATGATGATTCAAAAATTTATAATACAGATTTACAAGAAGCTGTAGAGCTTGGTCATATGATTGATTTCTCTGCATTTATTGTAGAGGGTGCAATTTTAAGAAAAGAAAGTCGTGGTGCACATTACAGAGAAGAATTCCAAACAAGAGATGATGAAAACTTCTTAAAGCATACTATGACATATATGGATGAAAATGGAGAACTATCTACTGAATATATGGATGTTGTTCTTGGTAATCATGAATTAGCAGAAAGAACATACTAGGAGTTAATGATGAGTAATAATACACAAAAATTAAAATTTAAAGTATTTAGATTTAATAAAGAAACTGACTACTTACCTCATTATGATACTTTTGAGATGAATGTAAATTCAGACGAACTTGTACTTGATGTAATGAATAGAATTAAATGGGAACATGATGGAAGTTTTTCTTACAGAAGATCTTGTAGACATGGTATCTGTGGTTCTTGTGCAGTAAAAGTAAATGGAAAAGCAACTTTAGCATGTAAAGATAGAGTATCTGATTTAGTAGAACTTTTTGGGGAAGAATTAACTATTGAACCTCAAGATATGAAAAGAGCATATAAAGATATGGTTATTGATAAAGAAAACTTCTGGAATAAATATAATTCAGTACAACCATATTTAGTTGCTGATATTGAAGAATTCCCAACTGAAGAGAATATTGTATCAATTGAAGAGAATGAAAAAATTGATGAAGCTGATTACTGTATCCAATGTGGTAATTGTTTCTACTCATGTCCTGCAGTTTCAGTTAACCCTGAATATATGGGACCAGCTGCATTAGTAAAAGCTTGGAGATTTAATTCAGATTCAAGAGATACTGCACATGAATCAAGATTAGATGATGTTAATCAATTAGGATCAGGAATTTGGGATTGTGTTAAATGTAATGAATGTGCTGAGGCATGTCCAAAAGAATTAGATCCAATTGGAAAGATTACAAAATTACATAATCAAGTATTTGAATTAGGTAAAGCTAACAATGATGTTGCAGTAAGACATGCAGTTGGATTTAAATGGTCAATTATGAAGCATGGTATTCTTGATGAGGGTGAACTAGTAAGATACTCTGAAGGTAATATTGGTGTAATGAAGCATATACCAGAAGCAATTGAAATGTTTAAAAAAGGTAAAATTGTAATGCCTTGGAATATGCCAAAATCTAAGAATTTAGATGAAATTAAAAAATTAGTTGAAATTACTTCAACATCAAAGTTTTAGGGGTAAATAATGGAAAAATTAAAATATGCTTTATACACAGGTTGTACTGCAAGAGAATCTACTCCTGAATTATTAAAATCAACTATGGCAATTGCTGATAAATTAGGAATTGAATTAGTATTATTAGATGAAGCTTCTTGTTGTGGAGCTTCTCATTTACAAGACTTTGATGATATGTTATCACTAGTATTAAATGCTAGAAATATTTGTTATGCTGAGAAACTAGGTCTTGATATGGTTACAATTTGTAATACTTGTCAATTAAATACATCTTTAACAAAAGATAGATTAGATAATGATCCTGTATTAAAAGCAAAAGTAAATGAAAAATTAGCAGAAGTAGGTCTTGAATATAAAGGAACAGCAACAGTTAAACATTTCCTATATGCATTACAAGATGATTATGGATATGATAAGATTCAAGATCAAGTAACAAAACCAATGACAGATACTAATATCGCATCATTCTATGGATGTCATAATATTAGACCAAGTCACTTACAAAATAAAACAAATGGTGCAGAGAACCCATATAAACCAGTTTCTTTAGATAATCTTGTATCAGCACTTGGTGGTAATCCAGTAGATTATGAATCTAAGAATAAATGTTGTGGTTTCCATGTAGAATTACAAAATCCTACTACTGCAAATAGACTAAGTGGTGCAGCTATGACAGATGCAATTGATAACAATGCCGATGTTATGGTAACACCATGTCCTTTATGTCACTTAAGAATGGATGTTCAACAACATGGTATTTCTAAAGAGATTGGAAGAGAAGTAAATATTCCAGTACTACACTTACCACAAATGGTAGGAATTGCTTTAGGAATTGCTCCAGAAGATTTAGGTCTTAACCACAATGTAGTAGAAGTAAACGTATAAAAAAATACACTTTCACACTACTGCTGTGTTAAAAGCTTGATTGTTTACATAAGTAAACTACACAAGCTTTTGCCTTGCATTAGTATAAAACTATAATTTTTTATTACTACTATTTATTTTAAAATACTTCTTTACTTTAGAAAATATCTAAAAGTATAAATCCCCACACAACAACACACATTATAATACTTAAAAATACAATCGTACTACCTACATCTTTTGCTCGTCCTGCCATAGGATGATGTTCTAGTGTTACTAGGTCTACTGCTCGTTCAATTGCGCTATTCGTTACTTCTGCTATAAGTACCATCATTAAAGATATAAACATTAATAATTTATATACTAAACTTGTATCTAATATTATAATAATAGGAGTTAGTATAAAAGCTAATATTATTTCTATCTTAAATGATGTCTCAGTTGTTAATAGATCTTTTAGACCATTGAGTGCATAGCTTGTATTTTTAAAAAAACTATATTTTGGTTGATTTCTCATAATATATCCTTTTCTAAATAATCTATAATATGAGATAATAATTTTATTTGCTTTTTCTTAAAAGGGGGAAGTTTATGTATATCAAATAATTTTACTATCTCATTTTCATCACATAAATATTTTTCCAATAAATAATCATTTTTAAAAAACTTATTAATATAATCTAATTTACTTGCATTTACTAAGTATATACCAATATCCTTATCTTCATTTTCTTGATAAAAATATTTGGTAAGTAAATTTTGTTGAATATAGATACCTGATTCTTCTTCAAATTCTCTTTGAGCAGTTTGCTTAGGTGTTAAATCATTATCGTCTTCAACACCTTTTAAGAAGCCCCATTTAGTATTACTATTTATAGATTTACATAATAATAGTTTAGTAGAGTTGTTTTTTTTTATATAAAGAGCAATTCCATATGCTTTTATTTTATTAATCATATAATATTACGTTTTTTCTTATATAAAGAATATGTGAATATAAATAATACTATTAGTGGAATCAATAATGCAATTTCAGGAATCACTATTGATCCAGCAGATAATTTATTTAGAAAAAATAATATACCCCAAAGTCCTAATGTTAAAGCAATAGCCAATGATGAAAACTTATTAGCATTGAAAAATCTATTACTAATAGAACTATATAGAAAAATTATAAGTATTGCTGGTAATACAAAAAATGGTACAAGAATATTATAATACAAAGTATTTCTAATTATTGTTGTATCTAGATCTTGCTTATATAATAATATGAATGCATGCATAGCATCTATAATTGAATAGTTTGTTTTTACACTATATACATTATCAAGTATTTTTGGTTTAAAACCTTCTAGTGTATATAAAAATTTTTCATGACGAATATCAAGTTTACTGCTATCCCAATCCAGTTTTGATGGTTTGGTAATTATTTTTGCATCTGTAGCGTACCATTTGTCATTTTGAAAGTATGCAGACTTTGCGATTGTAGTTTCAATTAAGTCTTCATTTTGTATATGATAAATACTAACACCTTCAGCTCTTTTTTCTAAAGGATAAAGTTTTTTAAAATAAACAAAATAATCATTATATTTTAGAAATATATTTTCCTTTGTATTTACAAAATAGTCTCCACTTAGTATTTTCTTCTTTTGTTGTTCTGAATATGCAAGTGGAGTTGATTGTATTGCTATGAATAATAATGTTATGATTAATGCCATAAATAATATTGGTTTGATTAGTTGTTGTTTTGTTACACCTATTGAATAAAATGCTACAAATTCATTATTCTTAATAAGATTAATTACTAATATAATCCATCCAAATACAAGTGAAAGTGGTAATACTATTGATAAGATAAAGAATCCATTGTAAAGTATATACAATAGTTGTAGATTTGCTGATTGTGGTAATGAGTTTACATTTTGCAATAGATCCATACCTACAAAAAACATTTCAAGTGAAAAAAATACAATAAAGAAAAACTTGGTATATTTAAATATTAAATACTTTGTAAGAATATTCATTTACTTATCTTTCTTTTTTACACTTAGTGTATATGTTGATTTAATTTGTGTTAAATCATTAGTTTTTTTAATATCTTCAATTGCTTTTATAGTATGATTTATAATAGTATCATTTAATTCTTTGAATTCTTCTTTTGAAAAATCAGATAATACAAAATTAGCTACATCACTTTTAGAACTTGGTTTTCCAACACCAACTCTTACTCTAATATAATCTTTACCACAGTGAGAGTCTATTGATCGTAAGCCATTATGACCACCATGACCACCACCAATTTTAAATTTTAAACTACCAAATTCAAGATCTATATCATCGTGTATTATTATAATATTATCATTTGAAATATCATAATAATCTGCGATTGCAATTATTGATTCACCAGATAAGTTCATAAAAGTTTGTGGTTTTGCATATATTGTGTTTGGTGCTTTATAACAAATTGATTTAAAGTTTGGATTGTTTATATTGTTAGTTGTCAGATTTTTAATTATCTTATCGATAATTAAAAATCCAATGTTATGTCTATTGTGAGAATATTTTTCGCCAGGATTCCCAAGACCTGCAATTAAAAACATAAGTTTATTACTTAGATTTAATTATACCAACGATTGGAACTCTTGGGTCTAAGAAACATTCAACACCAGCTGGTAAATCTAAATCTCTTACTAAGTAGTTATCACCAGTATTAAGATCAGTTACATTAAAGTGGAATGAGCTAGGAAGATTTTTATAATCAGCTTTAACTTCAACTCTTTTTCTATGGAATGCTAAAAGACCTTTATTTTTAAGACCTATGGCAATACCTTCAGTAGTTACAGGTACTTTATAAGTAGCTACAACATTATCTTGTGCAACCATCATATCTACATGTAAAAAGTCTCCTGTTACAGGGTGTCTTTGGTACTCTTGTACTACTACTTTTTTTGTAACTCCACCAATACTTACTTCAAAAGCAAGTTCAGTTTTTTTCTTCATAAATCTAATGAAATCATTTACTTTGAATGCAGCATTGATATTCTCAAGCCCTTTTCCGTAAATGTTAGCAATTAGATAACCATCTCGTCTAAGTTGTTTTGTGCTTTGTTTTGCGATACTATCTCTAAGTATACCTTCTAACATTTTGTTTCCTTGTATTAATTTATTTTGGAAATTGGATTTTATCTAAAAAGTATTTATAAACTTCTTAAATTCAATGCAACAGCATTGTAAAATGGTTCTAATGGAGGTAATACTAAGTTATTATCTCTTTGTTGTTCACCCCACATAGGTTCTGGAAAATAGTTGTCATTTTTAAATCTTGACATAATATGAAAATGTACATGAGGCATATAGTTTCCAAATGATGCAATATTTATTTTATCACATTGAAAATATTGAAGCATTTGTTTTTCTATAATATCTGTAGCTTCCCAAATCATTTGTTTTAGATGCTTATCACACATACTAAATTCTTTTATAGGTTCTTGTGTAAATATTTTTAACCATGGTATTTGTGATGGTTCTATTTCTACTTTTATTAAATTGTTTTCAAAAATTATATCTGACATATATATCCTAAACTATCATCTTCACGTCTTTATGTGAATGGAAAATTCTATGTAGTTCTTTTCGATCATCTTCATTATGAACTAATAGTTCTACTTGATGGCTAGTAAATTTACCTTTACTGCTTGTATTTGCTTTTGAAACATTATGTTCTCTTTTGCCTAAAGTTTCATTCATTATAATTTTAATATCTATCTCTTGACGAATTATTAATTTATATTTCCAATTACAAGGATAGTCTAATTCAAGCTTATGATCGTTTAAATTAATCATTTATAATTGTTCTCTATTAAAATCACCAGTTTTACCACCACTTTTATTTTCTAATTGTACATTTGAAATGATCATACCTTTATCAATTGCTTTTACCATATCATAAATTGTAAGTAAACCAACACTAACACCTGTTAATGCTTCCATTTCTACTCCAGTTTGACCTGATAGTTTTGTAGTTACAGTAAGTTTAAATCCAGGTAAATCATCTAATTGTTCTACATCACAATTTACACCAGTAAGTAAAAGAGGATGACACATTGGAATTAAATCAGGAGTTTTTTTAGCACCTTGTATTGCTGCAATTACAGCAGTTTGAATTACTGGTCCTTTTTTATTGATATTTGATGTTACATTTATAAATGCTTCTGTACTCATAGAAATAATACCACTTGCAATTGCAATTCTTGTTGTATTGTTTTTATCTGATACATCTACCATCTTTGGTCTATCTTGTTCATCTAGGTGTGTTAACTTCATTTGATTCCTTTTGTTATATTTGTAATTGTATCATTTTTAAGTTTATTTATGTATAATGCATACCAAGGCTAATGGCAACATTAGTTAAATTTTAGAAAAAGGTGGTGATTTTAATGCCAGGCATTAGAGTTAAATCTGAAGAATCGTTTGACGAAGCATACAGAAGGTTTAAGAAGCAATGTGACAGAAGTCTTATTGTAACTGAAACTAGAGCTAGAAGATATTTTGAGCCAATGACGGAAATCCGTAAGAAACAAAAAATAAACGCTAAGAAAAAAATGCTTAAGAAACTATACATGTTAAGACGATATGAGTCAAGACTGTAATATTCTTTAAGAGTCCATAAGCCCCTTAATTGGGGCTTTTTTTATGCCAAATTTTTAATAAAAAAGAGAGAATTATGAAAATTGAAAAATTATTTAAAAATAAAAGTATAAATCATATACATAAAATAAGTTTAGCATTTATCGCATTACTTACAGTACTATTCACATCAATATTACTTTACAATACATACTTAGAATATAAAACAGAAATAAAGCAAATTGAAAATAATTATGTAGAAAAACAAAAGAATTTTATTAAAAATGAAACATTAAGAGCCTTAAGATATATAGAATATAAATATAATAAAAATAATAATATAAAATCAGAAAAAGAACTTACATTAGAAATTGTTGATGCAATTGAACAGATGAGAAATAAAGGTGATGGTACAGGATATATATTTATATATGATTTTAATGGTATAAATATTGCCGATCCAATCTTAAAACAAAATGCTGGAAAAAATTTAATAGACTTTACAGATAAAAATGGTAAAAAAGTAATTAAAGAATTAATTGATATATCAAAGCAGGATAATGGAGGTTATGTAGAGTATATTTGGAATAAACCAATAACAAATGTTATGTCACCTAAAATTTCATACGCTATTTCTTTTAATAAATTAAATTGGATGATAGGTACAGGTGTATATTTAGATAATATACAAGATGTGTTAGTTCAAAAAAAAGAAGATTATAAAAATAAAATTATCAAGTTTATAACTCAAATCTTAATATTCTCAATTATTTTATTTTCAATTAGTATTTTAGTATATAAATATTTTACAACAATTATTAGTGATGATCTTAGATTTATTCAAAATAGCCTTTCTAGTTTAGATACCATTGATAACAACATGTTAAGTTTTCTTGAGTTTAAATTTATATCAAAATATATTAATGATATGAGAAATGAATTACAAGACTTAAATAGAAATCTAGAAGACAAAGTAATTCAAAGAACAAAAAAACTAAAAAAAAGTGAAGAATTTTCAAAAGATTTAGTTAAAAAGCAGAATCAATTTATTACAACATCAATTCATGAAATTAATACTCCTCTTAGTATTATTATTACAAATATTGATTTATTTAAATTAAAATTTGGAGAAAATAAATATTTATCAAAGATAGAAGCTGGTGCAAAAGTTATACATAATAGTTATAATGATTTAAGCTATACAATTAAAAAAGAAAGAATTGAATATCCAAAAAGACTACTTTCTTTTTCTAAAATATTAGAAGATAGAATAGATTTTTTTGATCAAGTAGCAATTGGAAATCGTATAAATATTGTAGCAAATATGGAAGAGAAAGTAAGTATACAATTTAATGAAACAGAATTACAAAGAATAATTGATAATTCAATATCTAATGCAATAAAATATAGCTATGTTAATTCAGAAGTAATTATAAATTTATCACGTGAAGGTTCAAAAACTGTACTTAAAATTACAAATACAGGAGATACTATTATTGATGTAAATAAATTATTTAAAAAATATTATAGAGAAAATAAAAGTAGAGGTGGATTTGGATTAGGACTTAGTATTATAGAAAGTATTTGTAAAGTTAATAATGTCAAGATAGATGTTAGTTCAAAAAACTGTAAAACAACATTTAAATATACTTGGAGTTAATTCTTTAAATGCTATATAAGAGCTACAAATAAATATTATAATTATTCAAAATAAATTGTAGGATCTTATATATATGAAAAACTTATTTTAATAATAGAATAAATTTTTATTTCAACTAATACTTACTGGATTTACTCCAATGCTATAACAATGCTACTTTCTGTAACAAAATATTTTATATACCTCTAATTTATATATTTTGTCATTTTTATGTCCAGATGCTATCTTCATGCTATTTTCAAGATATACAATAAAATCTATATTAAAAAAGGAGATTATTGTGGATAATTCAATGGTAGAAAAGATCAAGTCAAATCCTTCATATCAGAAACTTATTTCTGAAAGAAGTTCATTTGCTTGGAAATTAACAATTACAATGTTAACGGTTTATTATGCATTCATTTTATTGATAGCATTTAGCCCAGAAACATTAGGAGCTAAAATAGTAGCTGGAGGAATGGCAACAGTAGGTATACCTGTAGGTGTAGCAATTATTATATTTGCATTTATATTAACAGGAATTTATGTTAAAAGAGCAAATAGTGAATTTGATGGTTTATTAAATCAAGTTAAAGAAGACGTTGCAAAGGATGTTAAATAATGAAAAAGATTTTATTACTTTTATCGATTTTAGTGGTTTCAGCGTTTGCTGCAGGTGCTGATTTAGGTGCAGGAACAAAAGCTGATGAATTAAATGTTCCAGCTATTGTTATGTTTTTCTTATTTGTTGCTGGTACTTTAGGTATTACTTATTGGGCTTCAAAAAGAACAAAATCTGCAAGTGACTTTTATACTGCTGGTGGTGGAATAACTGGTACACAAAATGGTACAGCAATTGCTGGAGATTATATGTCAGCAGCTTCATTCCTTGGTATTACTGGTGCAGTATATTTAAATGGTTATGATGGATTAATCTTCTCTATTGGATTCTTAGTAGGTTGGCCTGTAATTTTATTCATGATCTCTGAGCAATTAAGAAATCTTGGTAAATATACATTTGCTGATGTTACTGCATATAGATTACAACAAAAGCCAGTTAGAATTTTAGCTGCTCTTGGATCTATTGCTGTTGTTATTTTATACCTTATTGCACAAATGGTTGGTTCTGGTAAACTAATTGAAATTTTATTTGGATTAGATTATGAGTTCGCTGTTGTTCTTGTAGGTATGTTAATGATTGCATATGTTGCATTTGGTGGAATGTTAGCTACTACATGGGTACAAATTATTAAAGCTATTTTATTATTAGCTGGTACAACATTTATGTCTATTATGGTTATGGCACAATTTGGATTCTCATTTGATGAGTTATTTAGATCTGCAGTAGAAATTCATTCAAAAGGTGAAGCAATTATGAGCCCAGGTGGTCTTGTATCTGATCCTATATCTGCAATTTCTCTTGGTATTGCTTTAATGTTTGGTACAGCTGGTCTTCCTCATATTCTTATGAGATTCTTTACTGTTGCTGATGCTAAAGAAGCTAGAAAGTCTGTATTTGTTGCAACCGGTTTAATTGGTTACTTCTATATTCTTACATTTATCATGGGATTCGGTGCAATTGTACTTGTACTTGGTGCTGAAGGTGGAGCTTATTTAGCTGAAGATGGTGTAACACTTAAAGGTATGAATAACATGGCTGCAGTTTGGCTTGCACATGCTGTTGGTGGTGATTACTTCTTAGGATTTATATCTGCTGTTGCATTTGCTACAATTTTAGCGGTTGTTTCTGGATTAACACTTGCTGGTGCATCTGCTGTATCACATGACCTTTATGCAAATGCATTTGCTAATGGTAAAAAAGTTGATGAGCAAAAAGAGATGATGGTATCTAAGTATGCTACTGTTGCAATTGGTGTTGCAGCTATTATCTTTGGTATTGCATTCGAAAAACAAAATATTGCGTTTGTTGTTGCATTAGCATTTACAATTGCTGCAAGTGCAAACTTCCCAGTATTATTTATGTCAATCTTCTGGAAAGGTTTAACAACTAGAGGTGCTGTAATTGGTGGATATATTGGTCTTATCTCTGCACTTGTTCTTGTAATTCTTGGTCCTGTTGTATGGACTAGTATTTTAGGAAATGCTGAAGCGATTGTACCTTACAAATTCCCAGCTGTATTCTCAGTTCCATTAGCGTTTATCTCTATTTGGTTCTTCTCTATTACAGATAGTAGTGAAGATGCTAAGAGATGTCAAGATGCTTTCGATGCTCAAGATATCAGATGTCAAACTGGTATTGGTGCAGATGGTGCAGTTGATCATTAATAGATCAATTATACATCATTAAAAAAAGCCCCTTAAAGTAATTAAGGGGCTTTTTTATTAAAATAAAAAAGGAAATTTTATGTTGACAAATGAAGAATTAAAAGAAGCGGTTATGTATAGCTATGATTCAATGACATGGATTACATGGCTTGTACTTGCGTTATTAACAATGAAAACAATACAAGCATTTAATAAAGCATATGCAGATAACTATAACTACACAGCAATGAGAGCAAATACAGATAAGACTGGTATTGCACAATTTTATTATGCTATTATTATGTCTATACTTTGTGTTATTGTATTTTTTTTACCATACGTCCTAAAATAAAACAATACACTATCTAGGATAATATATGAATAAATTCTTAAAACAAATACTTATCTTATTATTAATATCTATAGGCAGCTTAAATGCTGATAGTATGTTTTTATTAACGAAAATAAAGAATGTATATTTAGTAGTTGAAAATTATAATACAAATATATCAAATACAATTAAAAAAGATATTAAGGAATCTCTTAAAAGTACTACCGATGAACTAAATATTGATTCTAGTGGTTATTCTCATAGAACATTAGTTGTGATGATTTATAATAGTTCTGTAAATAATACTTTGATTTTAAATGTTGATTTATTATTAGGAGAAGAAGTTAAAAGACTTGATGACAATGAAGAAGTATATGCTCTTACATATGAAAAAAGATCTACTATTGTTGTAGGTGATAAAATAGGTGAAGATTTGGAAGATGAAGTATTAGATAATGTTGATTTATTATTAAGTGATTTTATAGAGCAATATGAAGAGGATAATGAATAATGAAATTATTTTTAATTATTGTTGTATTAAGTACAAGTATATTTGCTAAGAGTTATAAACAATTTGCATCAGAATTTAAGTATGAAACAAATTATAAAATAGCCTTAGAAAAAGCAAAGATAGAAAAAAAAGATATTATGTTTGTTATGACAGCAAATTTTTGTCCATGGTGTAGTAAGTTTATTAAAAGAGTATTATCTAAAAAAGAGATAAATAAAAATATTCATAAAAAATTTATACCATTAATATTAAATAGAGAAGAACATAAATTCCCAAAAAAATATAATACACCATTTATTCCCGTTGTTTATATTGTTGACTATAAAACAAATGAAATAAAAAATAAAATTGTTGGATACTCTAACAGGTTTAAATTTATTAGATTAGTCAATGAGTAATATCTAAAAGGAAAATTATGCAGTTAATAGAACAAAAAAGTTTTTTAAAAAAAATAATGCCTTTTGATACTCTTGATGAATTTAGTTTAGAAAAAATCACTAAAGAGCTTGATATTGTTTATTTTAAAAAAGATGAAATAGTTTTAACAAATCAAGAAAAACCTGAATATTTATATTTCATTATAAAAGGACTTATTCAAGAGATACATGAAGAAGAAGTTTTATCAATATATGCTCATCATGAATACTTTGACCCAATATCAATTATAGAAAATAAGGTTAAACATACTTTTGTTGCTACACAAGAAACAATTTGCTATGCACTAAAAAGAGATTTTTTTCTTTCTTTTATTTATGAATATGAACATATTGAAGGTTACTTTTTTCAAACTATATCAAATAAACTAAATTCTAATATTTCAAATGAACAAAATAAAGAATTTACAAATTTTATCATAGCTAGAGTTCAAGATGCATATTTACAACAACCTATTATAGTTGATGGGAATATGAGTATTTACGATGCTGTTTTACAATTACAAGGAAATAAAGCATCTTCTTTACTTGTGAAAAATGAAAAAGGTGAATTAGGTATTGTAACTGATACTGATTTTAGAGAAAAAATAATTTTAAATAGAATGAGCTTTGATAGTCAAATAGCCCAAATAGCAACATTTGGATTAAAATATGTTAGTAATGAAGAGTTTTTATTTAATGCCCAACTTTCTATGCAAAAACATGGTGTAAAAAGGCTGATTGTACAAGATCATAATACAAAAGAAATAGTTGGAGTTCTTGATCTCATCTCTTTAACAAGTTTTTTTGCATCACATACATATGCAGTTAGCTTAGAGCTTGATAACGCTACAACAATAGATGAATTAAAAAGTGCTAGTGAAAACTTTATTAATGTAATTCGTACTTTATATGCTAAAGGTGTAAAAGTAAGATATATTTCAAAACTAATTGGACAATTGAATGGAAAATTATTTCATAAACTTTTTGAACTAACTGCTCCTGATGACTTAATTGAACAATCTACATTAATTATAATGGGTAGTGAAGGTCGAGGGGAACAAATATTAAGGACAGATCAAGATAATGCCTTAATTTTAAGTGATAGTTGTACTGTATCAGAAGAAATTATAACAAAATTTGCCAATGACTTTTCATCTCATCTTTGCGATTTTGGGTATCCAGAATGTAGTGGAGGAATAATGATTAATAATCCTTATTGGAGATTTAATGTTAAAGACTTTAAAAAGAGATTACATGAATGGGTTTATTCAAATAAGAAGAAAGACTTAATAAATTTAGCAATTTTTTATGATGCAATTTCTGTATGTGGAGATAATAAACTTCTAGATGATTTAAAAAATCATTTATATAGTATTTGTAATCATAGCCCTTTATTCCATACTTCATTTGCAAGGCCATTATTGAATTTTGAAACACCATTAAGTATGTTTGCAAATTTTGTAGTGAGTAAGAAAGATCATAAAAATGAGTTGGATATTAAAAAAGGTGGTATCTTTGCTATTGTTCATGGTGTAAGAAGTCTAAGTTTAGAATATAATATATATGAAACAAATACTGTTGAGCGTTTAAAAGAACTTAATAATAAAGAAATAATTGATAGAGAAACTACAAGTGAACTAATTGAAGCTTTTAATTTTTTATTAACTCTTAGGTTAAAAGCACGACTTGAAAAAATTGATGCTGCCCAGCCATTAGATAATTATATTAATCCAAGTAAATTAACTATTTTAGAAAAAGATCTATTAAGAGATAGTTTTAAAATTGTAGATAATTTCAAAAAGTTTTTAACTTATCATTATAAATTAAATATACTAAGTTAATATGTTTAATATAATTAAAAACTATTTTAATAAAAAAAGTTTAAAAGATAAATCATATTCTTATTTATTTGAACCATATAACGATGATGAATATGTATGTTTTGATTGTGAAACAACAGGACTAAATACAAAAACAGATGATATTATCTCTATAGGTGCAGTGATTATTAAAAACAATAAAATATTAGTAAGTAAAAAATTTGAAAAGTTTATAAAACCTAAAACATCTTTGGATGCCCAATCAATAAAAATACATCAAATTAGAGAATGTGATTTAGATGATGCTAAAGATATTGATGATGTAATTACCCAATTTTTAGAGTTTATAGGAAACCGTCCTCTTGTAGGATATTATTTAGAATTTGATATTGCCATGATTAATAAATATGTGAAACAAAAGATAGGTAGTCAACTACCAAATAAACAAATAGAAGTCTCTGCCATGTATTATGATAAAGTTATTGGTAGAATTCCACAAGGGAATATTGATTTAAGATTTGATGTAATTATGAATAAATTAGGATTACCAATATTATCAAAACATGATGCAATAAATGATGCAGTTATGACGGCAATGATATTTCTAAAATTAAATAAAAGTACATAAGTAAGTTTCATTTATATGTAAATTTATATGGGGTTAACATTATACAATTTTGGAGGAATTGGCAGTTATCTTACTTATGTATATGTATTGTATTAAAAACTTGTAGCATCACTATATCATAAAATCATAATGCCACAAATTTGAAACAAACACAAAATCTATGTGAAAACACAAACAAGAAGAACATGAATCTAATTTTATACTTTTCAATTTCCTAAAATAAAGGGGGGAAAAAGAAGCCTTAATGTTTATGTAGTGAAATTATAATAATATTTAATATCATGAGCATAGCAAATATGTCAAATTTTTTAAAATTCATTATTGTTACATTATGAAACAGTAATACTCTAATTATTATAGATATAAGTTATATTATATAATGCTATACTAGTGCTATATACAGAAAATATAATAAAATTATAGCAATTACAAAAACAAGGAAAAAAAATGAGTGAATTTTTCAACCCAAAAAAAGAGATGTTTAAAAATCCAGAATTTGGAAGTATGGACGATTATAAACAATTAGTAGAGAAGTTTGACAATGACTATGAAGGTACATGGGCAAGTTTTGCAAATGAGAAGATAGATTGGTTTAAGAAGTATGATACAATTTTAGATGAGTCTAATGCACCATTTTATAAATGGTTTA
>Ga0209776_1000543_pt1 | contig 25121 bp, 21 predicted proteins | sample SaaInlLV_10m_DNA_3_FD_184670 | JGI IMG/M metagenome (GOLD analysis project Ga0209776, IMG submission 184670) | Marine microbial communities from expanding oxygen minimum zones in the Saanich Inlet - Saanich Inlet SI073_LV_165m_DNA (SPAdes) (version 2) | ecosystem: Environmental > Aquatic >...
AGCGCTGACGTAACTCTTCTGCTTTTATAATATCTTCCGCAGATTCGATCAGGCCGACATGTTTTGATAAACCTTTTATAAGGAAATTCCTTATTCCATGTTCATCGTCTATGACCAGAATAGAGCGTTGTTTCAGAAATTTTTTAGGTGAGAACTTGGGATCTTCAGATCTTTTTTCTAATGCTGCCTGGCTCATGGTTTATCCTTTAAATTCACTGGACGAATATAAACTGGATCAAAAAATCCCACTGATAATAGACTTTATTGGGATGTTTTGACCCATATAAATGTATAGCTTCATTGGTTAATAATGTTCAATCTATAAATTTCAATAGTTTTAGCTTTTAACTTATTGATTAATGCCACTATTTTTATCGTGTTACAGTTTAAAGCATTTTTGGCACTGGAATTGCTTTATGTTAATTATCATATGACAACTAAAACCAAATGAAAACGATTGTTATCTATTTTCGGGATCTATTGATATCCCTTTATTGTTCTTTATTAAAATAAAGCTTATAGGGTATTATTTGATTGTCTGTACAGCTTTCAAATTTCTCTTAATCATTAGTTACTAATTATAAAAATTAACTCGACAATGAACTCTTTTGAATATAATTTTCTTGGCATAAACAAGGCTTTTGGTTCTAAATCGGTTGTTAAAGATGCTCGTTTAAAGATCAAAAATGCTCGTTGTACTCTCTTAATTGGTGAAAATGGTGCGGGTAAATCAACATTACTTAAAATAATTTCCGGCCTGGAAAGACCTGACAGTGGGCTGATCCGAATTAATAATAAAGATTATAAGTGGGGGCAGGGCAAGTCTGTATTACTGAAAAATATAATGTACCTGCATCAGCAGCCTTACATGTTTGACGGCAGCGTAGAAAAGAACCTTCAATACCTGGTTAAAGTCAGCAGACAACCTGTGAAACTCATCGATCAAGCGATTGAATGGGCTGGATTACAAGATATTATTCATCAAAATGCGAAGAGTTTGTCCGGTGGTGAAAAACAACGTGTTGCTATCGCTAGAGCGTATTTAAGAAATCCTGAAGTGGTTTTGCTTGATGAGCCTACGGCAAACCTTGATCAGGTTTCAAAAATCAGAACTCTAAAGTTGCTTAAACAATTCAAGAGTCGCGGTATAGCGATGATTATTGCCAGTCATGATCCCGATATATTTAATGGTCTTCAAGATGAACGCCTGCAGTTGGATAGCGGCAAACTAACAAACCTGAAACCTCGTAAAAAATCAGATAAAATTACAGATATTGATAATTACAAATCTAGAAGTGCATGAATCAACTGCAAATTGAAGATATTACCGTAGTCATACTTGCGGGTGGAAAAGGACGCAGGATGGGTGGTCAGGATAAAGGTCTGGTCAACTACAAAAATAGCTCTCTAGTCAAACATGTCATCGATGCGATCAGTCAGCAAAGCGATAAAATCATCATCAATGCTAATCGGAATCTGGATGAATATTCTGCTTTTGGATACCCTGTTGTAGAAGATACATTACATGATTTTCAGGGTCCTCTGGCTGGCTTTCTGGCTGCCATGTCTAATGTAAGCACCGATTATATCCTCACGATGCCCTGTGACGGCCCGGTAATCATCGATGATTATGTTAATAAAATGAAGCAGGGTTTGAATGAGTCTACTGCTGTTCTGGCAATTGCTTCTGATGGCACTCGAATGCAACCCGTGTATGCGCTGATTCCATTGAAACTGGCTGACAGCCTTCAACAATTTCTACTAACTGGTGAGCGAAAAATCGACTTATGGTATCAACAGCAGGATTTCACGCTGGTGGAATTTGAAGCCGAAAGTGAGTTTTTTACCAATATCAATACACCTCAAGACTTGAAAAAATACAGTTAGTTTTAACTTATGTCCAGACATACAAAGCGCCCACCTGTTATAGGTTTTTCCGCATTCAGCGGTACAGGAAAAACGACACTGCTGAAAAAAATCATAGTGTTATTAAGAGAGCGGGATATTCGTCTGGCAGTGATCAAACATGCTCACCACGATTTTGAGATAGACCACCCCGGCAAAGATAGCTTTGAACTTAGAAAAGCCGATGCTTATCAAATGTTGATTTCTTCCGGTAAGCGTAAAGCTCTGATCACTGAATTTGCATCCTTTCAACAAGAGCCTTCGTTAAATGAACTGATAGATGATCTCGATCATGAGAACATAGACTTAATTCTGGTTGAAGGGTTTAAGCGTGAACATTTTGCTAAAATCGAACTGCACAGAGAGAGCCTGAATAAACCCTATCTGTTCGAAAATGATAGCGATATCATTGCTCTGGCGACTGATCATCCGGTAGATACAGATACTGATTTAATGTTGCTTGATATGAATAATCCGGAAGCTATAGCCGATTTTATATTTAACCTGGTTTATTAATAAGCTACCTAGAAAAATATATACCACGAAGCTCACGAAGAGCACGAAGATAAAATGAGAATCAACTAATTTTATATTTCCTTGAATTGTACCTTCGTGTACTTCGTGCTCTTCGTGGTGCAAATATTTTAAAAAATAGTCCACAGTTTGGATATCATGAAAATAGATAAACAACCCAGTTGTAGTACGGCCGTCGAACCCGGAGTAATCACCGTTCCTGAAGCGGTCTCTAATATTCTCAATAAAATTACACCCATTACTGATTTCAGTAAACTGCATATCAGGCAATGCCTGAAAAGGATTGTATTTGAAGATATCAAGTCTCCCATTGATGTACCTGGTTTTAATAACTCTGCAATGGATGGTTATGCTGTTTCGAGTGATGACTTGCCAATCGGGCAAAGTAAGACGTTTACTATTGTTGGTACGGCCTTTGCCGGCAATCCTTTTACTGGAAACTGTGGGCACAACGAATGCGTAAGAATCATGACCGGTGCGATGGTTCCAGAGCAGGCAGATACTATTGTAATTCAGGAAGATATACAGTTGCTTGATTCTACTAGCATTGAAATTGGAAGTGGACATAATAAGAATCAAAACTTTCGTTATGCGGGTGAAGATATAAAAACAGGTTCTACTGTTTTTGCACAAGGCCACGTAATTAAAGCTGCAGATCTTGGTGTTCTAGCATCACTGGGTATCAACGAAATCAAAGTCGTTAGAAAACCTCGTGTCAGTTTTTTTTCAACAGGTGATGAGCTGAAATCTATCGGGGATACCCTGGTTAAAGGTGAGATATACGATAGTAACCGTTATAGCCTTTACGGTTTATTATCAGACTGCGATGTGGACATAATCGATATGGGAGCGGTGTTAGATGACCCTGACACTATTAGGCAAACCTTGTTATCAGCGACAGCCTGTTCTGATGTTATCTTAACTTCTGGTGGTGTCTCAGTGGGTGAAGCAGATTATATAAAAGGAATTTTGCAGGAAATAGGGAACATGGATATCTGGAAAATTGCAATGAAACCCGGCCGCCCATTAACTTTTGGGCAAATTGAAAATAGCATGTTTTTTGGCTTGCCTGGTAATCCAGTGGCTGTCATGGTTACTTTTTATCAGTTTGTCAAACCGGCATTGAATAAGATAAAAGGTATGCCTTTAAAAGCTCCACTTTCACTAAAGGCAACCTCATTGAGTTCAATCAGGAAAAATCCTGGTAGAAGAGAATTTCAACGTGCGATAGCTTCAACAGATGAAAATGGAAATTTGCAGGTAGCACTGACTGGAAAACAGGGCTCGGGTATTTTAACGTCCATGAGTCAGGCGAACTGTTTTATTGTATTGACTGAAAAGCGTGGTAGTGTGGAGCAGGGTGATCAGGTAGATATTCAATTTTTTGAATTATATTGAATCAAATTTAATTTGAAGTGAACTGGATTCCACCATAAGATTTTATCGCCAAAGCTCTTTTAAAATTGAATTAGCGAATCATAGTCATGAATGATTTTTACCTGGAACGTCATTTCAAGTTATGGGAAGACAAGAATACACTGTTAAAAAGAATAGTTTTTCTAACAGTGGTTATTTCACTCTCGTTAGTGATCAAGGTATTAACACCTTTTGTTGATTTTTCAGTCGATAAAAAGCCCGTCATTGAAGTTATTGCTTCTCTTAATAAAAATAAAGAAAGCGTTAATCGAAAGATTCTTCTCATCAGTAATACGGCGCAAGTTCTTCAGGATGTCAATAAATTCATATCTAAACAGCCCTGGCAAAAACAAAAATATAAACTGATTGACCGGTATAAAGAGATGCGTATATCTCCGCCCGCAGAAGGTTACACTCATCAACAATATCAGCAGGAGGCGGACACAACTATCAATAATATTGCTGAGCTTTTGCAGGAGAATATTTTATATCCTTTAGAGCAAAGTATGGTCAATGCCGAAAAGAATGGTATAAACCGCTTGAATAAAGAAATGGATTCATTAAAACAATTCATTCAGGAATGGAAGGAAAGCAGTATCAATGTTAACTGGTTCCAGACTCTACGCGGAAAAGACCGAAAAATGTACCAGTTAACGGTTGACCTTAATCAGCGCCTTGATGAATTTTCAAGGGTTATCAATCTAGAGTTAACGAGTGTTAAAAAGAAAAAAGCTACTGTAGATAAAGAGTTGAAAGTACTCACACAAAAAATTGAATCAGAAGCTGAAAAACTACAGTCACTTGATTCAGAACTACAAAGAATACTTCCTGAATGGCTTCGGGGACTGGTGAAAATTGAACAGGTGATCCAGTTATTGCCGGTCATATTATTAGGCACTGCTTCTTTTGTGCTTATTTTAGGAATGAGTTTAACCCGCCATTACAATATCTATCGAAACGGAAAAGAGTTTTCCAGGGAGCTTACAGATGATCCCGGCATGAGTACCGTCTGGACACTAATTTATCGTGGTATTACTGGTTCAATTTTAACAATAATAGCCTATTCCCTGTTTATAATTTTTAGCTGGTTTTTATTTGAAAGATCAATCCAGTTGTTACAGGAATGGTTAATCATTGATCCTTCACAAGCCTGGGTGAGTAGTGTTGAATTGTGGGATATGTTTTTATGGTTGGGCCGTGCTGGTTTCATGCTGTTACTGATAATTATATCCAGCAGGCTTCGTCGAATTATGGCTGCTTAATATTAACTGAGAAGGAGAGAGCTGATGGATTTAATATCAAACTGGAATGAAGTCAAAAACCTTTTCAAAGACTCATTTAAATCTTCGTTTCATTTTTCGATAGCGTCCGTCTCTGAAAATGGAGAGCCTCATGTAACGCCTGTTGGTTCTTTAATTCTTGGCAAACCAGGCCAGGGAATCTATTTTGAAAAATTCCCTCAACTACTACCTTTATATTTTAAAAGTAATAATAGAGTTTGTATTATGGCCGTTAACAGTGGTCGCTGGTTCTGGTTTAAATCATTGTTTAAGGGGGAATTTTCAACACCTCCAGCGGTCAGATTATATGGAGAAGTAGGTACACTTCGTAAAGCGACAAATACTGAAATTGCACTTTGGGAAAAGAGAGTTAAAAGTGTGAGCTTCACAAAAGGGCATGCATTAATCTGGAGAGGTATGAGCCAGGTAAGAGATATTAAGTTTGACAGGATTGAAGCCGTTAATATCGGTCAAATGACTCGTAATAACTGGAAAAATCAATGAATCGAAAAACTTTTAGATTTGTTTTTGTGTGTTTAGCTTTTTTTCTAATGTCATGTTCTGATAAGAACCTATCACCAGAAGATGAAATAAAACAATATATTGAAACAGGTGTGGAGGCTGCGGAAAATAGAAGCTCCTCTGATGTTGCCGATATGATTCAGGATAACTATCGTGATCATAAAAATTTAGATAAACCGCAGATCAAAAAAATGTTGCGTGCTTATTTTTTCATGCATAAAAATATTTACCTGTTTACTAAAAATCTTGAAATAGATCTTCATTCAGATAAAGAAGCCTCAGTGAGTTTACATGTTGCAATGGCGGGCAGTGTGATTGCCGATGTCAGTGTACTATCCAGTTTACGTGCAAGAGTTTATAAATTTGAACTGGAGCTGGTCAAACAGGATAAATGGTTGCTACAGAGTGCTAAATGGCACCCGGCTGGTTTAAGTGATATGCAATAACTTTTATGACAAAATAACTATTCTTAATACTGTTATTATGTTTGGTCAATTGGCTAGTTTGTGCCAACTACTGCCGTTCCTTATAGGGTATAGGTATACTACTCCCCCCTGAATCGCATGATTCTCTTAACCAAGCTTTTGATTCAGGTTTTTGATGAATGGAATACTTATAGTGAAAGAGATTTTCAGAAAAAACATATCTTTATTAACAGTTGTCCTTCTGTTGATATATATCCCCTTCATTGAAAGTTTCTCACCTACTTTGTGGGGGCTGAACTGGAATAGCCCTCTATTAATGGATAAAGTTGGGTGGTATTTAAGAGCGGTAAAATTATTTTTCGTATCTTATGGTCTACTTTTATTTATAAAATGGGAAGTTCAGATACATGAATTGCTCTCAGTTAAAGCGATATTCTACTTATTTAAAGTTTTTACCTTTTTAATCGGCATACTTCAAATAGCGCTTCTTTCAATAGGTTTTTTATTCTTTCATACAGGTCAGTCTTTAGATAGAAAACATATAGAGAAGAGTTATGGTGATTTTTCAATTTATACATTGACTCGAGATGTTGGGGGTTTGGGCGGTAGTCAGTATTTTTATATTAAATGTCCTAAATATTTTGGTCGTTATCAGTTAACCTTTATCAAAAAAACAGACTGGTTAAGAGATTTTGATTCCTATATAAATGACGATGTATTATTTATAAAAACTGAAAGCGACGAAACTCATCAAGTTAATCTATCAGAATATAATTTATGTAATGATAAATAGCTTTTGATTTTCCTATTCAAGTTAAATGTTATGTGTTGATATTTCTCCAGCCAAGTATTCCTCGAATATCAGGGAGCAGTATTCCTATTAGTTTATACTTTGTACTTCTTCACTCTCAACCGGTCAACGACTCCAATCACCACTTCAAAACTAAAGACTACAGCCTATCTGGAATGACAGAAACGGGTCGTGAAGAACCAATTGCAAGAGACCTTTCTATCGGCAAGTTAGTTGATAAAACAGTCGTTCGCATGAGTATGTTTAGTCGGCAAGTCAGTGCAATTGCCTGTCTGGTTGTAGGCATCGGCCAGATCGTTAGTGTGAGTAGTCATTGAGATTAGTCAAAACTGTCTTTTGTAGCATTTGTAGAATCATCCTATGTACTACAGTCTCCTGGATTTTAAGATCTGTATATATTGATTAATACAATAGCCCAGTGATACGATCAGCATTATTCCAACAAAGAGGAAGTAAAAAGTATGCCGATCTTTTCTTGGCAAGATAAATATAGTGTGAATGTCGAAGAGATAGATCTTCAGCATCAGAAGTTGATTGAGCTTGTCAACAATCTCCACTCATCGGTGGAGTCTCGCATCAGTAAAAATAAACTAGAACAACTGTTGATTGAACTGGTGAAATTCACCAGCTTTCATTTCTCGACTGAAGAGAAGTATATGAAAGAGTATAATTTTCCTGGATTCGCAGAGCATTATAAAGTGCACACAGACCTGCTTGAGCATATGAACAACCTGGTTTCAGTTGTTTCAAATGGCAAAATCCCTACCTTTTACTCTGACTATGATATTTCCTCTGATTGGGCACTGGCTCATATCGCTGGGCATGACAAACTCCTGGGAAAATTCCTGAATTCAAAAAACGTTTATTGAATCACCTGTATAAGGCAATAAAGGGGGCAATTTGTTGAATTGTGACTGCGGATTCCAGGCTGAAAGAACATGCAGGAAAACGCACTCATCATTTCATCATGAAGACTATGATGGCACCGGCCCTGAGTTTGTTATCTATGGCTAGAATAAATAGTGCCAGATTGCGAATTCAATTGGTTAGCTGTATTCATATTAGAGTAGCCCAGATTTCTTTTAAGTTAAACTCAAGATTGGCGATACCCGAGTCAGGGGCGTAGAAACTGGGTTTATTTTGTTGTCGTTTCTGGTCAGTACTACGAGACTGACCTTTATGGATTTGCTGGAAGCATCTGGTTGGCAGTGCTACTGGTAATTCACCTGGGCTCGGAACTAGCTTTTTTCCTAATAATACCTTATAGCATAATGATACATAGGTATTATCGGTTGGCGACTTAGCTGCGGTAAGCGCAGGAGAAATAAATCTAACACACATATATCCTGGCTTCCCCTAGAAGCGTATCATGCGCCTTTCTAAATTAAAGACTGAATAAAATCTCATGGCTGAATTCTTTTTCGACTACGGACTATTTTTACTAAAAGCTGTGACCATCGTGGTCGCTATTATTGCCGTTATTGGGGTGTCGGTTACGGCAGGTATGCGCACGCGAAAGGCGACCAGGGAAGGCCATATCGAAGTGACCAGGGTAAACGATGAAATTGATCATTTGCGTGATACCTTGTGTGAGACTGTTATCGATCCCTATGCTTTAAAAACTCAACTCAAGCAACGCCATAAGGCCGAAAAAGCTGAACACAAAGCTAACGTCAAGAAACTCAAGAAAGCTGCCAAAAAGGATAGCGACGAATCAGCGGAGCAGGGTCGTAAGCGTCGTCTCTTCGTACTCGATTTTCACGGCGATATGAAAGCCTCGGCAGTTGCCAGTTTACGTCGTGAAATAACCGCAGTGTTATCGTTGGCAGAAACGCAAGATGAAGTCCTGCTTCGCCTGGAAAGTGGTGGTGGCATGGTACACGCCTATGGACTGGCTTCGTCGCAGTTGCAACGGGTTAAGGATCACGGTATCCCTTTAACCGTTTGTGTCGATAAGGTCGCCGCCAGTGGCGGTTATATGATGGCCTGTGTTGCCAGCAATTTGCTCGCCGCACCATTTGCCATTATCGGTTCGATTGGTGTGGTCGCACAGTTGCCTAACTTCCACCGGTTGTTGAAAAAAAACGATATTGACTTTGAAATGATCACTGCAGGTGAATACAAGCGCACGCTAACCATGTTTGGCGAAAACACCGAAAAAGGACGAGAGAAATTTGTAGAAGACATTGAAGATATTCACGTTCTGTTCAAAGATTTTGTGCTGCAACACCGGCCGCAACTGAACATCGATAAAGTCTCCACTGGAGAAATCTGGTTTGGACAACGCGCTATCGATAATGCGCTTGTCGATGAGCTCATGACCAGTGATGAATATATTGTTAAGGCCTGCAATGATTCTGACGTATTCGAAGTGAAATATTGCGAGAAAAAATCGCTGCCGGAAAAACTTGGCATGGCTGTGCATTCGGCCGTTGATACGGTATTACTGAAGTGGTTTGATCGTGGTACACGAAATCAATTCTATTCCTGATAGACTGTCTGTAAGAAGCCATTCGAAGCATTTTATATTAACTCAGTTTGCTCATATCTCATATTTTAGTGGATTTGATGAATTGCTCCGTAGTGGCGAAGGATCCATTGAGAACGATTAAAATATGATAAGTCTATTAGCTCTAGTCCTTGGTATTACTGGATGTAGTGGGGATGAATACGGCCGCCCCAAAACACTATTTAACTAGCCTTTAAGTAAGTCAGTTCATTAAGCTGAATCCGCAGTTGGACAGCATACAGATTGGTTTTGCCCATTTGTTTGGCGTAGCTAAAAAATAAGGCAATGGCTAGTCCCTGGTGTTTTTTTAGCATAGCCAGGCGAATGGGCAAGGCCGATATGGGCGCTGTAGCGCTTTCACCCATTGGATGAATAACGATAAAGTCGATATTCTCAATGTAATCATGTATTTGAAGCGTATTCAAAGCGGTCAAATGCGGAATCTAGGTTCAAGAGTTGCTTCAGTTCCACTTCTATTTACAGCTCTACAGCCATTTGAGCAATCAGGTCGCTGGGGTAGTGATACCAAATGGCTTCACTCCTCCATATGCTCTCGGCATTTCAACTCTCTTGATCATTTACGGATAAAGACTGCGGTATATTCAGGTCTTTACTCTTATATAAACTTAACAAGGCTTCAAATTCTGCTGCTGGCACCGGTTTACCAAACAAATATCCTTGCCCTTCTGCACACCCTTCTGAAATAAGAATTTGGTTTTGCATTTCAGTCTCAATACCTTCGGCGATAACAATCAACGACAGGCTTTTACCTAGAGCCAATACCGCCCGTGCTATCGCAGCATCATCATCTTCATCCACTATATGATCGACGAAAGATTTATCAATTTTAAGGCGGCTGACAGGTAATTTCCTCAATGAAGAAAGTGATGAGTAACCTGTACCAAAATCATCTATTGCAAGTCCAACCCCCAGTTTGTTCAATCCATTAAGAGTTTCGATACCAAGCCCATCTCGATGGACAATAAAACCTTCACTAATTTCCAGTTCTAGCTGATGAGGTGCTATTCCACTGGCACTAAGAGCTAACTGAGTAGATGTAACAAGGCCACCATGTTCAATTTCAAATCCGGAAATATTTACTGCGATTCGCTTCAGGCTGTATCCCCTTGATTGCCACTCAACAAATTGCCGACATGCCTCATTCATAACCCATTTATCAATATCAACAATCATGCCAGTCTCTTCAGCGACCTTGATAAATTTATCCGGTCCAATTAGCCCACGGTCAGGGTGTACCCAGCGAATCAGAGCTTCTGCGCCAATAATAGTGTTAGAAGGAAGCTCCACCAGGGGTTGGTAAAAGAGCTGGAATTGATCAGTAGTACATGCCACGCGGAGATCAGCTTCCAGGTTAAAATGTTCTATTGCCAGTGCGGTCATCTCACTTGAGTAAAACTGATAGTTATTCCTACCTTTGCTTTTTGCGTGGTACATTGCAGCATCTGCATTACGCAACAAAGTTTCAGGGTTCTCACTGTCAATCGGGTAGATACCAATTCCAATACTGGCTGTTACATATAGCTGATTTTCACTAATTTCTATCGGTGAAATCAATGCTTCAATAATTTTAGCGGCGACATTAGCTGCAAATTTCTCATTGTCAAAAGGTGCAATAATAACCGTAAATTCATCCCCCCCAGTCTTGCAACGGTATCACTTTCGCGTAGACAGTGTTTGAATCGTTCAGATACCTTTTGCAATAATTGATCACCGACAGTATGGCCAAGAGAGTCATTGATAGTTTTAAATCTATCTAGGTCAATGAACATTAAGGCGGTCTTTTTTTGCTCACGCCTTGCAATGGATATATTATTTAGTAATCGATCTTTGAATAACTCTCGATTAGGAAGTCCTGTTAATACATCGTAATAAGCGAGGTGATGAAGATGTCTTCGAATGTGTTCCTGGGAACTCAAGTCAGAGTATATACAAACGTAATACTTCACCTGACCATGGGAGTCAAGGATAGTCGTCGCATTCAGCCACTCAGGATAAATCTCTCCACTGGCTCGGCGATTCCAAATTTCACCTTGCCAGTGTCCCTCTGATTTGAGCTGTATCCGCATCTGGTCAAAAAAGGCATCATCATGACGTCCAGATTTCAGTAGTCCAGATTTGCTTCCAATTAACTGGTTAATGTTGTATCCCGTTGAGGTCGTAAATGCGGGATTAATCGAGACAACTTGCTCTTTTACATCCAGAATCATCACTCCATCCGGCATTGTTTCTATTACCTGGGCTGCCCGTTGTAACTCCAGCTCAGTTTTCTTACGTGCGGTGATATCAGTATGTGTTCCAATCACCCGTTTCGGGATTCTATGTCGAAATTCGTTCTCAGCGACCTTTCCGTGAGCTTGTATCCACAGGTAGTTATCATCAGCACATTGCAGCCGTTGTTCAGTATTAAAGTGACTTATAGTTCCAGTAGTCAGTTGTTCAACAATTTCTACAAAGGCTGGTAGATCTTCAGAGTGAATTCGTTCTTCATAACTTTTATAAACAGGTTTCAGTGAGCCTGGACGATAACCCAACATTTCCTCCCATCGAGGGCTAAGATACATGGATCCTGTTTGCAAATTCCAGTCCCACAGGGCTTCTTGACCAGCTTCCAGCGCTACCTCCAGACGTGACTCACTATCTTGCAGCATATCAACGGTTTTATTTAGATTTTGCTCTCTTTCAAAAATTTGTTGATACAGGCGAATCCGGTTTAATAACTGGTTGTCATCAATGGGTTTTGTCAGATAATCAACGGCTCCCACTGCATAGCCTCTGTTTCGAAATTCATCAGCTTTAAATACAGCGGTAATAAAAATGATCGGGATATGTTTTGTCCTGGCGGTCATTTTCAGGTGTTGCGCTGTCTCGAAACCGTCCATTACCGGCATTTGAACATCGAGTAAAATAAGGTCAATATGATACTCAAGAGCAGCCACTAGTGCTGCCTCACCTGAACCTGCCTGAATGATTTTAAAGTCACCTTTTGACTTCAACAATGTATTTAGTGTGAAGAGGTTGTTTTCATTATCATCGACAATCAAAATGGTAAAACGTATATCAGTCATAATACCTACATCATTATTTAAAACGATAAATTTTTCCTTGCCTGTCGAAAGGCTCGAAATAGCGTCCACCCTGTCCGGTGGATAATCCCTCACTCTTACCCAACACCAGAAAACCATCTGGATGCAATGAACGAGAAAAGTTATCCATAACCTGCTCCTGTAGTATGGGTTTAAAATAAATCAGTACATTTCGACATAAAATTAGCTGAAACTCATTGAATACTCCATCGTGTATCAGGGAGTGCTGATAAAACAAAATATGTTTGTGATAGTGATCTGGAATCTTCAGGTAAAGGCCATTATTTTCTACATGACTATCGAAATTTTTCTTACCACCGCTTGCCAGATAGTTTGATCTGTTTTGTTCGAGGCTCTGTAATGGAAATAGCCCTGATTTTGCATGAGAAATGGCAAAATGATTGATGTCTGTGGCGAATATTTGTGACTTTTCCAGCATTTCCATTTCATCTAGCAGAAGTGCCAGGGTATATACTTCTTCACCACTGGCACAACCTGCTGACCATATTTTCAGGCGGGGAAAACTATCCAGGTAGGGTAATATTTCCTCACGCATACGTTTAAACTGATCAGGATGACGAAAAAAGCTGGTAACTTCCACCGACATCTCCTGGTAAAAACGCCGGAATAACCCCGGATCAAGCAGTATCTGGTGTTGAAAGCTATGAAAGTCATCAATCTCAAGCAACCGCATTAACTTATCGATACGGCGTTTGACGGTTGTATACTGATACCCTCGATAATCATAGCCATAGCAGTGATTAAGTGCTTCCAGAAAAAGGTCAATTAACTCACTGGATAGTTCTTCGCCTGGTTTAGCAGTCGTGCTGGCTACATAACTGGTCATTTCCCTGATACCCATGATGTAATCATAAATGCCTTGTTTACGTGCCTGATCAGGCAGAAAGGGAGCACTACATTCGGCACTATCTTCCAGTAAAACGGTCCCTCCATGGGTACGCAGTGCCTGACAACCAGCCACCCCATCAATATTTAAACCACACAGCAAAAGGCCAACCAGACCTTTACCATATTCAAGGCTTAATGATTTAAACAGGACATCGATGGAGGGACGTGCAAAACAAACCTTGGCATCATGTGTTAGATAAATCAGCCCATTTGCTACCTTTAGATGGTATCCAGGTGGTGCAATATAGATCGTTCCCTGTTCAACCTTACACAAATGGGTTGGCATGAGTATTTGATAATCGGTATATGTTTTAAGCAAACTGTCTAGTTTATTCTCGGTTTTTTCATCCAGGTGCTGAACTATAAATATGGGTAATCTACTAACCGGCAAATGTTTTATGAAATAGAGTATTTTATCCAGGCTATCAGCGGAACCTCCAATCACTACAGCTTTGAGTTCTTCCTTTTGTTTAGATATTGCCTTATGAGGTACATGATTTACTGGTAGAGAAAGGGAGACCAAAATATGAGTAAGGTAAGAATGATAAGTGAAAATTTTCAAATCCTTTCCTGCCAGTATCACAGCAGCCATGGCTTCAATTACTTCTTTTGGCAGAGTTAACGCATCATAAAAAGAGATCTCAAGCCTGGCTGTTTTTAGCATGGCTTGCCGAATATTTTCTATGAGTGGAGAAAAATCTTCTTCTCGATCATACTCTCCGAGCACATCAATCCTGTCCTGGGCTGCTGACACATTCAGGCTAACGCTCACAGCTTTGTCTCGCACCATACACTCGCCATGTTGATTAAGACTTCATAATCAACCGGTTTAGATAAATAGTCATCAGCACCAACTGATAATACCTTATCCTTATCTGACCTTAATGCTTTTGCTGTCAGTGCAATGACTGGAATATGCTTTAACGAGGGGTTGTTTTTGATTTTTCCAATCGCCTCATAACCATCCATTCCAGGCATCATGATATCCATGAAAATTATGTCTATATCGGGTTTATTGTTCAGGTATTCCAGTGCCTTAATTCCATTTAAAGCAGTCTCGACATGTGCACCGGCTTGCTCCAATGCCGATGTAATTACAAACAGGTTACGTGGGTCATCATCAACGATCAGTATGTGGCGATTTTCGAGTCTGGTTAGGCCGCCTTTACCAATACCGGAAATTTTCCCATCTGCAACATTATTACTTTCAGGAACATCCTGAAGAAATCGTTCTATATTTTCCAGCATGCGTGCATCTGTTTTTGGTTTCCTGATAATAATGCTGTCGATAAAATCTCTGAGCTCGTGCTCTTCCTCAGCGTTCGGTTCACGGTTACCATACACGATAATAGGCAGCAGCGGATTGTGTAGTTTTAGTTCTCGACAAATATGAACACACTCTTGCTGATCACGATCAATATCAACCACAACCAGTGCGGGATTCTCTGACAACATGTTGATAGAAGATTCGAGATCTGTGGCAGTTAGTATTTCCAGAGACTGTCCTATAATTATTTCTTTGAGGTGTTCTAATGTTAGACTTGCCCCCAGGATTAACAGCACATTATCTTTTGCTCTTGCCTTATCAATTATCTGTGCTTCAGCATTAACCAGTTGTTCAAAATTAGCAGGCTTCTGAAGATAACCTACAATACCTTGCTTTAGCAGGCTATGCTGCTTTTCCCTACCAGAAATTATATACACTGGAGTCCTGCATAACTCCCTGGTTGACTTTAATTCATGTAACACCTCGCTACCATCCATATCGGGTAAACCAAGGTCAAGTAATATACCCTCTGGTCGATAGGTTTTAGCCATACGTAACCCCTCAATACCGCTACTGGCAATCAGGGTCTTATAACCTTCTTTTTTATTCAGTAGAGCAAGCGTTTCGGTAAAGGTTGTGTCATCATCAATCACCAGTATCACCAAATCAGTCGATTTTAAATTTTGTCGATCATCATGTACCTGTTTTGTACTTTCGACTTGAGAAGCGGGTACTAGCCCGGGCTTTGGCATATGCTGAGGTATAATATCTGGCAATGAGTTACGTTGTTCTTTTGCAGTGATTTTATGTGGTAACAAGATGCTAAACCGGCTTCCCTGTTCAAGCTCACTTTCCAGCTCAATGGTTCCACCCAGTAACTGGGCAAAATTCATACTGATGGAAAGACCAAGGCCGGTACCACCAAACTGTCTCGAAACAGAGCCATCTACCTGCTGAAAAGCTTCAAAAATCTGCTTTTTGCTTTGCTCCGGAATCCCTATACCGGTATCTTCCACCATGATTTTAACCGGTAAATCTTCTCGTCCACTTGCCTCAATAATTAATGAAACATGACCTTGTTTTGTGAACTTGAAAGCATTGGATAACAGGTTACGAATTATCTGCGATAATTTTTCTCTGTCCGTAAACAGAGAGGTATCCTGTAATTTACTTTTAACTTTAAACTCAATTCCGGCAACATTGGCAATTTCACCAAACATATTGAGGTAATCATCCAGAAGCGCATCAATAAATACCTCCTTAATATTGAGTTCCATTTTACCCGCCTCTATTTTTGACAGGTCAAGGATATCGTTAATAAGACGCAATAGTTCTTCACCCGCCTGGTGAATAACACTGGCGCGTTTCTGCTCTTCATCCGACAAGTTTTCATCTTCGTTCATCGACAGCATTTTAGATAGCAAGATTACAGAGTTAAGTGGTGTTCGTAACTCATGTGACATATTTGCAAGAAATTCTGATTTATAGCGGCTACTTTGCTCAAGCTCCTGTGCTCGCCTGTTTAACTCTTCCTTTGATAACATCAAATCAGCATTTTTGGTTTCCATCTCTGCTGCCTGTTGTTGGAGCTGTTGTTGCTGCTCTTCCATTTGTGAATTACTCTGCTGTAACTCTTCAGTCTGTTGCTGTAGTTGTTGTTGCTGCTCTTCCATTAATGAATTACTTTGCTGTAACTCTTCAGTCTGCTGCTGTAGCTGTTGTTGCTGTTCCTCCATCTGCGTATTGGCCTGTTGTAACTCTTCAGTTTGTTGTTGCAGACGAAGTTGCTGTTGTTCCATTTGCTGATTGACGACGGTGAGTTTATCGCGTTGCTCGCGAGCCTCAGTGGCTGCTGTCTCGGCTGTCTTCAGTAGGTTGCTAATCTTGCGTTGTAGTAAAACTGAGGAAATAAAACCGGCTATGGTATGCGAAGCTCCCTCAATAAAAGATTTTTGGAGCTCTGTGAAGGACTTAAATGCGGCCAGCTCAATAACCCCAACCAATACATCCTCCTGAAGCAATGGAAAAGTGTAGGTATATAAAGGTTGTCCACTGGCGGTTCCTGAGGTAATTGGTGCTTCTTCTGGACGTAAATGAGTCAATGCAATCGGTGATTTCTCTACTGCCACCTGACCAATTGCTCCTTCACCCAGATTAAATTCAGTACTTAATGCTTCACGTTCGGTATACATATAGGACCCTAAAAGGGTGAGCTGTTGTTGCTGCCCCTCCTTAAAAACATAGAAAACACCACGTCCAGCATCCAGGTAATGCCCCATTGTACTAATAGCTCGATTGGCGAGTTCTCTTGGCTCAAGGTTACCGTTTAATTTCTGGTTGAGTTTGCTGATACCATCTTTCAACCAGGTTTGTGAGTCAGTATGTTGCTTATTTTCTCGCAACATTTCCGTCATATTATTGATGGCATTTCCCAGACGATCATTATTGGAAAGAACTTTTATATTGCCAGTAAAATCCCCTTGAGCAATCACATCAGCCTGTGTAGCGACTAGCTCCATGTTATCTGTCAATTTACGGGTAGAATCCAGAATCTGACCAATTTCATCACTCGAATGGTATTCGATATTTTCCTGTACAACTTCACCCATACCTAGTCGCTGTAGTTGACGGGTAACAAAGATTAAAGGTGATAAAATACTATTCAGAAAGAGCCTGGATGTAACAAACACCATTATAATAACCACAGCGAGAATAGAGAAGAAGACATATTTAAAATTTGTCAGCTCAGTAAAAACCTGCGCTTCATCGACCATTCCCACCATTATCCAATAGTTTTCCCGGTCTTCTGGCAGAGGGTAAATCCGTTTGAAACCGAATACATGACCTTGACCCATAAAGGTACCATCCTCGACTTGTTGCATACCCTGAAAAACGTCCGGGAAAAGCGTACGGAAATTATGACTGTGTCCTAACAGAAGGCCAAAAGACTTGCCCGGTTCAGGGTGATACAGAAACTCCCCCTGTTGATCGATCAGGTAAAATGATCCATTCTCAATGCTCCCTTCACTTTCCTTGATATATTCGAAGAAAGCTTCGGCAAAGAGACTAATTACCAGTACACCGTATTTGACATTATTATCACCAAAAACCGACTGAGAGATCCGCACCACAGGTACAAGTGGTCTTTCAATTTTCCCAAACTCACGGTTTAGTCCTAACGGGGACACTTTTATTCCCCCCTTTTCCAATGCCCGGGCATCAAGAAAATAATGTTCATTTTTTTTGTTTTGCAATTTCTGATCCGGCATAGCCTGCACAATACGAGTTTGCGGATCACGTCGAATGGTAATCAGTTCTTGCCCCTGTAGATTCAAAAATCGAACCTTGTAGAGGTAGTCGTAACTGCGCACAAAATTTTGCCAGCTATCCAGAGCTATCGATTTCCAACGTTCGGCTTTATACTCTTCACCAATATCTTGCCAATAGATATGACGCATTAAGTCGTTATTGGTAGCAAAAAAATTCAAATCATTACGTGTCAGGTTAAGGAAGTCTGAGATTTTTTGACTACTCTGACTGGTATGACCTCTTACCAGTTCTTTGGCCTTATCACGGTGTGCACTTGCTGCATTAGAATAACCGTAATACCCAACAATCGTCAGTGAAAGCAATGTGACCAGGTAAAACAGCAGTGCAAATTTTGAACGAACACCCAGTTTGGTAAAAGAAAAACGATTCGACATATTAGCCTTCATCACTGCCTCAGTCACAACCTATGAATCAGATTTATCTTACGCTTTAGCCAGCGCAATAGCTGATGAACATCAGCAGGAGATTTTTCCGTATAAAATTTTGCTGCAGGTGTGATGCTGTATTTTAGATTCATCCGGGCCTTGACGGGTTGTAGTTCGGCGAGCACCATACCCACCATATTGAACACATCTGCTGGTAAAGCGGCTTCATCTCCTTTATTGAGAAATGGTGAAAAATCTGTAGTGCTTAATCCAATGTTGACCTGCAATTTCTGTACCTCCTGCATTAACTCGAAGGCAGCCTTTAGAGAATCACCAGGTGTAACGTCAGCAAGCTTCTCTGGTGGAAAGGTGGTGTCCTGTAACTTGCGCAAACGTAAAATAGTATTGATATCTTCATAGATACGTATTACTTCGGCAAATACTAAAGCAGGGTTAATATCTTCTCTGTTTAATATATCAAGATTAAGAGAAATTTTTTGAAACCGATTGAATACATCAACTGGTTTTTTACCCACAAATTTTTCAAGTTTCGTCACTTCAGCTTCTATACCCAGACGCTTTTTTATGATATTTAATTCAGTCAACAAACGTTGAGTCTGTTCATATGGAGCATTCGGATCCATCTCTAGCACGGGCTCCATCGAATTGATATTATTGACCGGAAGGCCTTTTTTACGCCGGAAAGAATTAATTTTGACAAAAATAAAATAACTCTTTTGCCAGACATGTCGAGGTAGTAATTTTACCGGATAATGTTTTTCCAAATGATTTCCCTGAACGCCCTGAGCGTTCATGATTAACTCAACTTCCTTATCGACCTGTACAACCTGGGAAAATACATCAGAAGGACTGATGGTGACTTCAGCTCGAACGCCCACACTGAAACATAATAATAATGTCAGACTAGATATTTTTAATTTTTTTATAAAGCTCACTATCAAACTCACTACAGGTAAGTATTGTGGGGCTATTCTCATACCCTGTTTCTATAAATCAAATTCCATAATTATTACTATTCAGGTTATATAGTTTATTTATTTCCAATTTATTTTATATAAGCATTTTAGTTGATCTAGATTAAGTAAAACAGTCCGAAAGAAAAAATTCAAATACGATCAACTGATTACAGGCAGAGTATTAGAAAAAACAGCAGTATGTTATATGTTTTGGGGCATTAAGTTAGGGATGAAATTTTGTTATCATTACTCCAGCATTAGTTTGGAAAACTAGTTGAACTTTAGCTCTCTTATTTCTTTATCAAGAATTATCATATCTACTCATGACCGAAATGAAACGACATTTGGTGTTTGAAACTAATAATTAAATTTTAATCTTCTCCCCAGATTAAGTCACCACACTGGTTTAACTTGTATCCTCCAAGGTTAAATGCAACCTCCTGTCCAAAGTCTGATTTTAAACTGGCGATAAGATTCTGGAATAAATGGCGGAACCATATATTTCTAGGGATAACGAAATCAAATGCCTGCCAGCCCAAACTGATAAAATCCAGTCCGAACTCATTTGCTATAGCCCGGGTTCCGACAGAAATATCTGATTTTTTTAAGATGATTGAGGAAGCAGCTTCTCTTTCTGACAGAGATGTAGTGGTGCTATTTAAGCCATCCTGGTTGAGTCCGTATTTGCTTAAAATTTCCATCAAAAAACGTTGAGCTCCAGAACCCTTTTGACGAATTGACCATCTATAGGATGGATTGAACAGTTCAGGAATTATTGGCGTGGTATCTAAGTTTGATGATTTAAAAATCAGCCCCTGTTCACGTTTGAATGCTCTGATCAATACCCAGTTGTGATGTTTTGAATATTGCTGAATCAGTGAAGGGTGACGCCGGTTACTTTCACTTTCTGGTCCCCAGTGAATACAACATGCATCTACTTTATTGGCATTTAATAAATCCAGTCCGGGTCGGGTACCGGTTGATGTGTAAGTTATAAGTGCTTTATTGCCGAGTGTTTCTGCAAACTCCAGAACTATTCTGTATAGCAAGGGATCATCACTACCAGTAATAATAAGGCGGTCATGTAATAAGCCGTTATGCGTCGAGTCGAGCATCCATTTATCGATTAACTCTTTAGGGAACATCCATTTTCCGGTGATTTTTGTAGCAGGAATATGACCTTCATTGACCAGCGCGTAAATCTTCTTTTCATTGACATGCAGGTAATTGGATACCTGCCTGACGCTCATAAACACATCTATTTGGTTTTCCAGTAAGCGGTTCATGTTCTGTTCAATGCATGGTTCTCTTTGTTGATGCAGAAAGTTTGACCGGTTTGGCATCATAAAGAATGGTTGAATGTCCGTTATAAACCATGAAATGTTTACCTTTGGCCCTGGCTATTAATGTGACGCCCATTTTTTTTGCTATATCTAAACCCATTTGGGTGACTCCAGATCTTGATAGCAAAACGGGTATGTCCATCAATGCAACCTTGATCACCATTTCTGAAGTGAGCCGTCCTGTTGTGTAGAATATTTTATCTCTGCCCTGTATTCGGTTGAGCCACATGTGCCCAGCTATAGCATCGACAGCATTATGTCGCCCGACATCTTCAATAAAAATGCTGATTTGAGTTTTTCGGCATAAAGCACAGCCATGCACTGCTCCGGCACGTTTATAAATTTCATTATGAGCACTGAGCGTTTCCAGTAGTTTATAGATCATCGACTGATTTATTCGCTGTTCTGCTAACTGGATTTTATCCAGTTCTTCCATCATGTTTCCAAAAACAGTACCCTGTCCACATCCAGTTGTTACAGTTTTATGGTTTAATTTCTGATCAAGATTTTCAACGACTGAGTGAGTTGTTATCGCTACAGAATCTGTTTCCCAGTCAACCTGTACAGATTTAAGCTGGTGAATATCTTTAATAATACGCTGGTTATGTAGCCATCCCAGAATCAGTAACTCTGGGTGATTTCCAAGAGTCATTAACGTGATGATTTCACGTTTATCGAGGTAAATGGTTAAAGCACGTTCAACAGCGATATTACTGCTGACTTCTTCACCAAGCTCATTCAAAGCGATAACTTCGCTGGTTGAGTCCAGCCCTGCATCGGTCAGTTCTGGTATGTAGGGCTGTTGAATATTAACGAGTTGCTGCATAATTTAGTACCTGATTTTTAGCCGCCAGTCATGTTCATGTGTCGCAGCAGAATTTCATTGGATTGGATATTAAAATCATGTCCTTTTGGCTTTAGATCCAGTGAGTTGATAATGGCATTCTGTAATACTTCTGTATTACCAGGGTTGGAACGAATGACTTTTCTTAAATCCACGGAATGTTCCTGTCCCAGACATAACAATAAGCGGCCTTCAGCAGTTAAACGAACTCGGTTACAACTGTCGCAAAAGTTATGACTGTGTGGAGAAATAAGTCCGATACGTGTGTCAGGATGTTCTGCTAACCTGAAATATTTGGCGGGTCCAGCTGTGTGTTCTGTTGTTGAGAGTAATTCATATTTATTCTTTAGGTCTTCAACAATCTGATCACTGGAGTAATAAGTACCTTTATGGTTATGTTCACCTGTAATACCGAGAGGCATATTTTCAATAAAGCTCACATCAATTTTTCTATCGATGGCAAAATCAACGAGCCTGGAAACCTCATGATGATTTCTGTCTTTAAGAATTACACTGTTAATTTTTATTTTTTTAAAACCACTTTGTATCGCAGAATCAATACCTTGCAGTGTTTTCTTAATGTTGCCATTACGAGTTAATGTGTTGAATAAAACAGGATTTAAAGTATCCAGGCTTATGTTGATACGTTTAACACCTGCATTTTTTAATGATTCGGAAAATTTGCTGAGCTGAGTACCATTGGTGGTCAACGTAAGATCCTGTAATCCTTCCAGTTGCCCCAGCTTTTCAAACAGTGAAATCACATTTTTTCTTACCAATGGTTCTCCACCGGTAATTCGAATATTTTTGACGCCAAGATTGACGTAAGTTGTGGCAATTTGAAAAATTTCTTCCAGAGTCAGTAGTTGTGTTCGTGGTACAAACTTCATATTTTCAGACATACAGTACACGCAGCGTAAATCACAACGGTCGGTGACTGAAAACCTGACATAATCTATAGTTCGACCAAATCGATCGACTAAAACCTTGTCTGGATTTTTCTCGTTTTTGTTTATCACGGTGAATTGAATATTGTCATAGTTGAAATAATTAAGTATAAAACTTAGCAATAAATATACCCATTTGAAATCTTCAAGCGATAGTGAGTGTTTAAATGATTAAAGCCGATTAATAATCTATAACAGCTTCTACACAAGTAACTATATTGAGTCGTTCTGTCACAAACCGGGTCAATCTGTCGGGTCAAATTAAACCACTTAGAATTTTTCAGTTTGTAATTTATAACTATTCACAAGATAAAAGAGGGAAGTTACAGGTTGGTATAACATTTGCAGAAACATTGGGAACTCGTTTATCAGGTTACCTTATGCAAACTATGAAACTTGAAGGTTTTGAACAAAATCTACCTGATGAAATGTCAATTTCAGTCATTATGGAGAAAATACCTTCTCAACATAAATGGGTGAATTTTACTTATAAAGCAATTGGTGTCATTGCCGGAGAAGCTTCTGAAGATAATGAAGTTAAAAAGATCCATGAAGATAATGGACATGAACAGTTTTTGTTCTCCGGCTTAAAGCTAAAACTGTTTGAAGATGAATGTGAAAGTTATTATCACAATTTAATGTCTCCTAAACCCGGTTGTTTTGTCGTTGCAGATGAAATGGATGACCCGGATAAAATGCCTGTCCCATACCTGGTGAGTTTAAGTTTTGATGAAGTACATGCTTACCTGGAAGGTGATGAACATGTTTATGCTGTAGAAATACCCCCCGAACTTTATAAATGGACCGAAGCTTTTATCCTGTCTCATTATGTTGCGATTAAAAAGACTAAAAGAAAACTAAAGAACTGGAAAGCTCAACCACAGGAGAATTCACCAGTTCAGCTAAAAGGTAGTTCAAATTCGAGAAGTCACTACTGATGACTCAAACAAACCAGGAAAACCTGTTATTGCGTTGGTCAAGGCGAAAACAACAGACGGCTGTTGATACTCAAAAAGAAGATCAGTTTATAGAGCTTCAGCAACTTGAACTATCTAACCCCGAAACTCATAAAATCCTGGAACTGGATCTGAAAGAACAGGAAGTTGTTCTTACCGATGAAGATATGCCCGCTTTAAATACATTGAGTGAAGACTCTGATTTTAGTGGCTTTATGTCATCCGGTGTTAGTGATGAACTGAGGAATCTTGCACTTAGAAAATTATTTAATGCGCCTTCTTTCAATCTTCGAGATGGACTCGATGAATATGATGAAGATTATACGTCATTTGAAAAACTGGGTGATTTGGTCACCTGTGACATGAAGCATCAGATAGAGATGGAAGCTAAGAAAAAGCTCGAAGAAGAGGCTAGTAAATTATCTGAAAATGATTCTGTTGCTACCTCTGATCTCACACCATTAGAACAAACTACCCTTGATAAAAGTGAAGAAATAAATCTTCAAAGCAATGAACAATTAGACTCTGAAACTATTGAACAACTTCAGAGTGACACTCCTGAAATATCCTCAATGAGTACGACTAAAAATAATGAATGAAATGAATAAACAGGCTGTATCAGCAGCTGAAATTGCACTCAAAGGTTTTAACTCTAAACCGACCAGTTTACTGAGTTATCAATCTAATGGTCGTGTATTAGTGCTTGGTAATGAGCAATCGCTTAATTTCTGTAAAGGCTTTACTCAGCCCTTAAATATCATTTTTCTTTTAATGACAGGTTCATCCAAAACTTTGGATATTGAGAATGTGCTTTCATTAAATCAAAGAAGTATCGATATTCAGGGACATCTGGGAAATTTTAAAATCACACTAACCGATGCTCAAGGTGTTACTGACTTTATTGAAGTAGATTTGATCCTGGATTTAAATACTGACGCTTTAATCAAACTTGAAATTCCTCCGTTAGGTTATGTTCATGAAAGTAATACTGATGATAATCAACAGGAAATACAAGATCGACTGGTTGATTTAACTGGAGAATTTGAAAAGCCAAAGTATTTTAATTACAACGCAGAAATCTGTGCGCATGGTGTGAATGGAAAAACTGTATGTACAAATTGCATCGAAGCCTGTCCAGCTGGCGCTATCACAAGCCTGGTAGAAAAAATCAAGGTCGATGCCTATTTGTGCCAGGGCGGTGGTACCTGTGCAACTGTGTGCCCATCGGGAGCTATTCAATATGCCTACCCAAGGCTGAGTGATAGCGGCAATCAAATACGTCTGATGTTAAAGGCTTTTCGTGAATCTGGTGGTGAACATGCTGTAGTTTTGTTTCATGCAGAAGAAGAATTAAATGCTGAACTTGCACCCAATTACCTGCCCATAAAAGTTGAAGAGATAGCCAGTGTTGGCATGGAACTATGCCTGTCTACATTGGTTTATGGAGCTTCACAAGTAGTTTTGCTGGTGAATAATGATGTGCCACAACTTTCTTTAAAGAATATCAATCAACAGCTAGACTGGTTGCAAACCCTGTTGATGGGACTGGGTTTAAAACCATTAATGGTCACATTGCAAAAACATCCGAATGAAGTAATGCCAGTCAAGGACCTGGTTTCACTTGAACCCGCATTTTACAGTATGCCAGACAATAAACGACAAGCATTGTTTCAGGCG
>Ga0209776_1000575_pt1 | contig 24427 bp, 21 predicted proteins | sample SaaInlLV_10m_DNA_3_FD_184670 | JGI IMG/M metagenome (GOLD analysis project Ga0209776, IMG submission 184670) | Marine microbial communities from expanding oxygen minimum zones in the Saanich Inlet - Saanich Inlet SI073_LV_165m_DNA (SPAdes) (version 2) | ecosystem: Environmental > Aquatic >...
ATTGCTGCAGTAGATTTATCACTCAAGCCAGCAACCTTCTCTCCAGTGTCAAAGTCAAAACCATTTGCAATGGTATTAAGCACTTCACACATTTCAATTCTATCCATATCTATGTTTTCCTATGTTTCTGTACATTTATAGTAAAAATATAATAATTTGTAGTATATACTATGGATTCATTTAATGTAAATAAATATAAAAATATGTCGGGAATTAACAAAGTAATACTCATCGGAAACCTAGGAACAACGCCAGAGCTTAAGTACGCAGCAGGTGGTAACGCAATCTTAAATTTATCGCTTGCAACAAGCGAAACTTGGACTGATAAAAATACTGGTCAAAAACAAGAAAAAACTGAATGGCATCGAGTGGTTTTATTTGGCAAATTAGCAGAGCTTGTCGCCAAATATTGCAACAAAGGATCTAAGCTTTATATCGAGGGAAAATTACAAACCCGTAAATGGACCAATAAAGAAGGAAAAGACCAGTACACCACTGAAGTCATCGTTAGCGGATTTAACGGCACTGTGCAGATGCTAGATAGCATTAACCAGGGTAATACTGCAACAACTAAGCCTACCGCTACAGAGCAAACTGAAAAAACACTTGAACCAGTAGATATTCATCCATTTGACGAGCCGCCTTTTTAAAACATAGACTACATAAATATGAATGAACCCAATCAGACAATTTGTTGACACCATTTTTTGGGAAAAGATTGTCCAGCACTTTCCAAGAACGTGGAATTGTTATTGCGACTCTATACAAGAAGCTCGGATGACAACATGCATAAAGATATTTACAAAAAATTAAACCTTGAAAATGGTCACAGTTGCTATCCATTTGGTAAGCAAGACGATATAAATAAGGCTAATCAAATTAGTATTTAGCTCATCATGATTTTATACTTTGTCTTCATTTAAAACAAAATCATTAATCAAGCTTCTTTCGGCATCGGATTCATTATTAGTGTTTACAAGTATTTGACCATCATAATAAATGTGCAATATCTTATTTTCGTCTAACTCCCATGAAATAGTTAATTTATCACCCTTATCATGAAATTTATCTAACTCTTTAAATATGCCAGTGATTTCTTTATATTTGTAGGATTTTTCGTTTTCTGAGCCATAATATAAAAATACTTCTAGTCTATTGGAAAGTTTTTCAAATTTATATTCATAAGCACCTTTAGTGTTTGGTGCAGTACGAAAAGAAACTAATTTATCAAATTCTCGCTCCTTTTTTATATAAATATTATCACTCATTAAATCATTTATATTTATTTTTTTTAACCCCTCTTCCGTTTGATTGTAGCTATGTATAGCAGCACCTTTTGATACAGCTGATGTTTCTGTATACTCCAAAATATCAACAGAATTATCAAAATATTTTTGAAGGGTTTCTTTTATAAGATAAAACTTTCCAGAGCCGCCTGTTAGAACTATAAGATCAATATCACTTTGTTTTAATTTAGCATAAGTAAGCACTGACTTAACAGGTGTAACAAGCTTTCCTTCTGACCCAATAAGATTAAATAAAATATTTTGTAGCGCTTCATCCGTCAAAGATAAATCTGTAATATTTAAACCATCCACAACTTCAAAATTAACACTTTGTTTAACCCTCCCCCTTTTTCTTTCATTTGTTAAGTTAGGAGATATTTTTGCATTAAACTCTATTTTTGCCATTTCTGCATGACTAACAATTCTTGATACAATTTGGGCTTGAACATCTTGAGCTCTTGATTCTATAGACGGATTTATCTTTTCAAATTCATGCAAAAAGTATGAAGCGATATATTTATCTATATCATCCCCCCCAAAATCCATACGTGGAGATCTGCCAAGTATATTTACATCAAAATCACCTTCGTTATCAACTACATTAGCAATTGATATATCTAAAGTTCCACCACCTATGTCATATACTAGTATATTTTTAGATTCTGTAAAATCAAGGCTAGATCCCAATTCTTCACTATTTAAGTAGCTTAATAATACTGCTGTAGGCTCATCTAGTATATGGACATTTTTCAAGCCTGCCAAAGTAGCTGCATCAATAGTTGCGTTTCTCTCATCACTATTAAAAGCAGCAGGAATTGTAATTGTTACATCAACAATATCATTTGAAGAAATTTGTTGATCCATAGATACTTTTATTGTTTTAAGTAATAATGCAGATAATTCCGTCATACCAAAACTTTGCATATCTGATGTGTTGTTATTTGCTATTGGTACTTGGATCAATGATTCGGTGCCAATTCTAGTTTTTACAGATCTGATAGTTTGAAGAGGTTTATCTCCTTTAGAATACAAGTCTTTTGCATATTCACCTGTATAAATTCTTTTAGAATTTCTATCAATATAAATGCTTGATTGCAAACCAATTAGATCTTTATCAAAACGATAATCTTTATTAAATTGGTATATGTTTAATGGCTTTAATTTGTCTATAGGGTCTGTTTTCCGCCTTCCTTCAAAAGAGATGCAAGAAATTGTACTTTCTGTGGTGCCTAAATCTATGCCTAAATAATGACTTGCCATATCTACTTACTCTCTTCTACTGTTGCTTTGATTAAAATTTCATTATCAATTAATGTAGCTGGTGTTTTTATTATGTACGTAGTGTCAACCTCTAATTTATCTTTAATTTCTGTTTCTAATTCTTGTAGATTTTCTGAAGTAGTAGTAATTTTTTCATTTTCTTTGTATCTTTCAGACATGATATCTTCAAATATAGACTTAAACTTATTAAAGTCTGTTGGAAAGCTTGTATAGATTTCCTTAGCTATGGCCGCTTTTGATTTATTTTCTCCCTCCTTAAATGCAAGCTCTTTATTTTCGATTATTTCAGAATCTAGGTTAGCTTGTAACTTTTCATTTTTCTCAAATTGTGTTTGTTGTGATACATAATACTTAGCAATATGGTCAAATTGTTTCAGTCCATCCCCTATATACTTAGTTAATTCTTCTATAGCCTGCACATCTTTTGGCACATTATTTTTAGATTTTTTCACCCCTCCAACATTAAGATTAGTTATTACCTCATTTAATGTATCAAATTTATCAGTTAATTTTTTAAACTTAGCAGGCAGTGAATCAAGTTCGACGAGCGTCTCTTGAATTTCCTGATTCTTTTTTGTGATTTGACTTACGTTGTAATCTAAATCTTTTAAATTTTTAACTTTATTTTCAAGATTGGTCAATTTTGTTAAAATTTGAGAATTTTCTTTCTTAATTATATTTATATTTTCAAACATACTCTTCATGATTTTGTCATTCTGAATATTAGACTTTGGTGCATTTTTTTTTGCATTAAGCTGGGATTTTTTATCTTTTGCTTTGGGTAGCTTGGAAGGAGATTCTTTTTTGAGTGATTCTCCTACAATCTTCTTTTTATTCTTACTGCCTACCGCTTCATCTTTTTTGATGTCAGACGGGGTTTCTAGCATTGAAGTTAACACCTTCACTTTTTTATTAAATTTACTATTATCCTTAAATAATTCAATAATTATTCCTAGGATTTTAGTGTTATTTCCCACCTCTTTCTGACCCTGATCAGAATGGAATGAGTTAATTTTTCTTATTATTGCATCTAAGCCCTGTTCTTTCATATTATCGTCTGTTTGGGGCTCTTTAAATTTAGCTAGCTTGCCTTTTAAAAAGTTCTGCAGAGATTGATTATTTTTTTTAGTCATCTTCTATCCTTTTTTATTTTCTATATGTTTTTCTTCTAAGATTGTTTTTTGATCATCATAAAGTTTATATATGATTCTTCCATCATCCATATCTTTACTCAGGGTTAAAAAAATCTTTGAGCTGCTAACATCCACTGTATCAAACTCTACTTGCCCAATATACTCACAATTTTCTATTATTGAGGCATCACCTTCGTAAAAGTTAATCTTAAAATTTGTATCGGTTAAATTATTTATTTTGATCCCAAAAAAATCCGATTCAACTCCATAGTTTGTATTTTTATTTAATATGGAAATAAATTTATTCCCCTGTGCAATACCAACATTCTTGTTTACTTTTTTAATTATGTTGTAATTTAAACTGTCGTCAGACGCTATACCGGCCACTATGCCCGCCCCTCTACCAACTAATTCCCCGAGATTACTCTGAACTATTGGCATCTTGTTGAAATAATTTGCTATAGTTTCATTTATTATCGGAATACTACTAGAACCACCTGCTAATATGATTTTATCTATATCTTCTGGCTCTAGCCCATCTTCTCCTATATCCCAAAGAACCTGATCTAATGCATCTTCTATTTTGCCAATTATATTATTTGACTTGAGCCATTGATTAAACTCCTCAACAGTTAAGTCAATTTCTAACTCTTTAGTGGTGCGATTTAAATCAAAGTTTTCATAAACCTCTGTTTCATCATCAAACGATAAATTTTCTTTCTGCTCAGTAGCAGTTTTATTTAAAACTTCTTGATATTTTTTTAATTCAACATCATTTAATATGTCATCATATTCAACCCCAATAATGGATTTAAATTTAGATATCATTATCTCATCAATATCCTTACCGCCCAATTGCTCGACACCAGATGTATTTAAAACCTCGATTTCTGCATGCGATTGATTTTTTTTTGAAAAATTAAAAACCGTTATATCTAGCGTTCCACCGCCAAAATCAAATACAAGTATTTTTTCATCTTTTGTAGTTGAATTATTATCAAATAATCCAAATGAAACTGCTGCTGCAATAGGCTCTTCTATTATATTGATAACACTTAATCCCGCATTTTGAGCAGACTCTCTCAATCTTCTTCTATATTGATCACCATATGAATAAGGAACAGTTAAAACAACACCGTCAATAGGTCTATTTTCTATTTTTTCAACCTTTATTTTTATCTCTTTAAATATTAGTGTTGCAATATCTTGTGCTGTAAATATTTGATTATCAAGATGAGGAATCTTTTGACTCCAGTTATCACTTGAAATATGCCTTTTAATATCTCTAAAAAAATTCATCGGAGAGGATACGCCTTTTTTATTAGCTAATTTCCCCAAAATAACATTGGAGCCAGATTCTATATAGATGGTGTTCTCAAATATATTCGACCCTCCATAATCCCCCATGTTGGCAACAGCAACAGCATCTTTTTTTGCAAAATCATATTTAGTCACATAATTTGTAGATGTGCCAAAGTCTATGCCCAGTAGAAGCTCATCTTTCATTAGCTTATTCTCCAAACTACTATATTTGCCTCTAAAACTACTATATTATCTTCAAATAAATAAGCAAGACTTTCAACGGATTTTATTTTATTTTGATAATTTTTATCTTTAATTTCACCATCTTGTGATACAGTAGGATTAATGCTGACTAAATCGTCATCAGTGTACATTTCATTAACTTTATACTCTTTCGTATATATGCCAAGGTAACTATAAAAACTATTTAGAATTTCAATAATTTTTTCATAGACACTGCTTTGTTTCAATCCATTTGATATTGATATAGATGTAACTTCTAAAATATCTTTTAGAATGTTTACCAATACATGAGAAAACTCATCCTGTATTTTTGCTATATCCCAAGAATCGTCAGGTTTAAATTTATTAAAAGATGACTCTATCTTCTTTTTTCTATTATCCAATAGCTTGCTAATAATTTCTAAACTTTCTATAGTGTTCTCATTCAGTTCATCTCCCACTTCTTCAAATAAATCGCCATATTCATCAATAAGTTTTTTATAGCTATCTTGAACAGTCTTCTTACACTCTGATAGATCACTTAATGAATTGATTGATGTATAAATTGGTGGGTTTGTCTTTTTAATCTCAAAAAATGAAAAGTTGTTATTATTATTTGAAAGGTTGGTTATATCATTTTCGGGCACTTCCGCTTTTTCTTGTATATATATTCTCCCGAACCATTTTTCAAGACAATTTTTAAGAAGGGTACCAGAAGTTTGTATATGAGATAAATCTGGTTTTTTTATATCCTCATTCATTTTTTTACTCCTGTGAAACTTTCTTTATTTTGACATCATTTGAGTCAATTTCATTATTGTCTTTATCTGTAATTAAAACAGACATGTCCAATGTGTCATCTTTTGTTAATTCAAAAGTAACTTTAATCTTAAATTCACCTACAGTAGATGGTGGTAAATTATAAATAACCAATTCATCAACAAACCCAAAACACTTGTCATGAGTTTTAATAGATTTTTCATAACCTTCCCTTCTTTGAAAAGCTCTAATTAATAATGATTCTTGATTATCTTTCTCTGTTGTATATATCTTTTCAACTCTAAATGGCAATGAACTATGAATAGGTACAAGGACATCAAATGTATGTGATTTCAAGCCAATACCGAAATCAAACAACGCTTTATCGTTATAAAGTATTTGCTCTTGAACTGTATTGGATTCATCCCATAATTGTATTGCTTCTATAACTGCACCTTGTGAAATAACAAGCGCGGTATCTTTATTGATCAAGGGGGATTTACCAAAAGTATTTTCAATACTTGAGTATATACTTGGTATATTGGAAGTACCCCCTGCCATTACAATCATATCAATATCTGTTGCTGTAAATCCGCTAGTAGCTATTAGCTCTTTAACAATGTCAAGAGACTTCTTTCTTATATCAATAATTTCATCATTAAATTGTGCTCTGGTTAATTCCATATTGAAATTTATAGGCTCATTATTTTTATTAATTAAACTTGGTATCTCAATTGTTACATTTTCATATTCACTTAAAGTTAATTTTGCATCTTCAGCCATCTTTTTAATGACATGTTTATTATTTTCAAAAGAGTTTTTATCTAATTCACTTTCCTCAAAGTCATATAGAGAGAGTTCAACGGTATCTTCAAGCTCATCATAAATTAACTCTTCAATGATTCTGGTTATATCCTCTCCTCCAAGCTTTGAATCTCCATGCACTCCAAGTACACTTAATTTATTTGACCCAACTTCTAAAAATGTTGCATCAAACGTGCCACCACCAAAATCATAGACCAATATCTTTTTATTGTCCTCTCGATCTAGTGCATATGCCATGCCTGCTGCAATTGGCTCTTTCATTATTCTAATATTTTCAAAGCCTGCATTTAGTCCGGCGTTTTTTGTTAATTCAACTTGAGATTGATTGAAGTTTGCAGGTACTGTAATAACGGCATTTTTTATATTACTCTTTATAAATATTTCACTTTCTCTTTTAATATGTTCAAGAAATAGCAATGATGCCTCTTGTGGTGTAATTACTAACTGCGAAATATGTGCTTTATCATCACTACCGATATTTTTTGATGTTCTAAAATCTTCTAATGTAAGGCAAACTACCCCAACCATTTTTGCTTTAGAAATTAATCCATTATCATTTGTAATGAGCCTTACATTTTGATTTAAATCCCTTTGCTGAACTTTTAATGCAACACTTAAAATTCTATTGTCATTATCATCATTAGGAGAATTTGCAGTAAAGTCTTCTGGCAACAAGCTTTTTTTACTTTTTTCAAAAAAAATATTCTCTTGACTTGAGATATCCTTTATTTTTTCAAGTGCTATTCCTGCTGCAACTCTAGTTTCATCTTGTTTTTTTCGATGACCTAACTCTGATTGCACGGTGAATGTCAAATGAATTTTGTCAATTAATGAAAAACTATTTAAAATGTCAGGGTCTTGAATAAATATATTTGTATCAATAATATAATGATTGGTTGATTTTTGTTCATCATTTTCAAAATTTAAAGTGTATTTATTATCACTACCCATGTCTCTTTTAAATGCTGTTATTAAATGAGCAGGATCGCTACCTCCTTTTTTCAAAGCAATATCGCCAAACATTACCTTGTCTTTATTTTCGAAATATAAAGCAGAAGGAATAATATTTTTTCTTTTAAATTTGACTTGCTCAATTTTTCCATTTTTAAAAAATGACACTACTGTATTTGATGTGCCAAGATCTATACCTAAATAAGTACCTTCATTGTTTTCTATTGACATAATTACCCTTTGTTTATTTCTATCGTTTGCTTATTGGTAGAATTTGTATTTAAATCTCTTGCTGCAACATGAAGTATTCTATTTTTATCAAATTCAAAAGTAACTTCAATTTGCGGCACTCCTTTTTCTGCAAATTCCAAATCAGATAATTCAAATCCGCCGTATAGTTTGTTGTTATTTATAGAATCGTCTTCACCTTCATAAACAGAAATATTTACTATTTCCTGATAGTCGTCAGTTGTTGTATATGTTTTAGCCAAGGAGACTGGATATTTAGAATTTTTAATTAAGATTGGAGAAAACCTTTCATTTACAATTTCTATACCTAAAGAGTGAGAAATAATATCATTAATTTGTACAGTATTCTCATCAGTAGCCGCTATAGCTGCACCGATTGCAACAAGCTTATCTAGCGGCTTATCGGAATAAGGCGTTGTGTTGAAAATGTCAATAATAAAATCTCTAATTGCTGGAATTCTTGAACTACCTCCAACCAAAACCACTTTATTAATTTCATTCGGATTTAAATTAGCATCTTCAAGAGTGGTATTAATTTCTTTTTTAATTTTATAAAGAATATCGTCAGCGCTTTCTTCAAATTCTAATCTTGTAATGGTAAGCTCTAAATTATAATTATCAAATAAATTTGCAATACTAACTTCAACCTTGTTATGCTCCGATAACTCCACCTTAGCTTCTTCCGCTTTATGTAAAAGCGACTGATACACTTTGGAATAAGTCTCATTATCCAATCCTGATTTAGATAAACTAGACAAATTCACACCTTCATTTTTTCTAACATAATTTAATAATATATTCAGAATTTTTAAATCAAAATCATCGCCGCCAAGATTGTTATAACCACCTATTGATAGCGTATTAAATACTTGATTTTTAACTTCTAATATTGCTGTATCAAAAGTTCCTCCACCAATATCTACTATAAATATTTTTTGATTAATATCATCTTCGAAGCCGTAAGCTATTGCGGCTGATACTGGCTCTGTAATAATTTGTTTTACAATTAAGCCTGCAGCCTCTCCTGCTTTCTTAGTCTCATCTATTTGTGATGAAGTAAAATATGCAGGAACAGTTATCACAACTTCTATTTCTGTTGTATTTGAGATTGTTTTACCAATGGCAGATTTTATTTCAAGTAATATTTCTTTTGCGATATCCGTTGCTGAAAATTCTCTACCTTCAATGTTCCAAGTTTTCGATATATCGCCCATATATGTCTTTGAAGATTTAATGTAATTTTCTGGATATAAATTTGCCTTTTTTTTTGCTTTATCTCCTACAATAAATTTCCCATTTTGGTACATAGCGACCGACTGAATACTCTCTTTATTTCTAAATTTGATATATTCAATTTTTCCATGATTCATATATGATGCAACACTATTTGTTGTTCCCAGGTCAATTCCTACTTGTGCTTTCATCATTATCTCTCCATAAATTTTTCAAGAATATCAAGCCTATTATTTTCGTGTAAAAATTCTCGTGTTGTGTCTGAATTTATACTATATTCCGATATAAAGTAACATATAGTGTCTACATACTCTAGCGGCAAAGGGTTTAATTTTGTCAATAACTTAGAGCGCCCTTTATTCATTTCTCTGGCTACATAATAAGAAAGCGACAATCTGATATTGACAATATCACTATCTTCTTGAAATAAATCACTTAATAAGGCGTTATTAGTATGGGTATATTGATCAGCCATATAATTTAACGTTTGTATTTTATTGAGATTCGTATTTGGTTTATTTATTTCTTTATGTATATCCTCGATAGTATCAAATCCTCGAGATTCTTTTTGCCATGATCTTATCCGATCTACTTCATCATCATATTTTTCAGGTATTGATATATTTTCAAATTCATCCAATAAATTAAATACTAATTCTTGCTGGTCTTTAAATTTTGAAGGTTTAAGCATTTGTAATAATAATAGACGCCTGTAATCATCACCTTTCTCATATAGGTTTACAATTACATTGATATAAGTTTCCAATAAATTAGAATCATCTTTAATTTTCATAATCATTATTGAAAACTTCCTTCTTATAAGATCTTTTGTCATTGCACTTGCGTAACCCACTTCTCTATTAATATAATTACAAGCAGTATAAAAAGCATTCTCTTTTAAGCTATAAAAGGCTTCAGACCATATTTTATCCATTTTCCCTGCAATTTTATTATCAAGCAGCCACTCCGCTACATCATCTTTATCATCAAGAGTAATCATTATGTCGTTTAGATATAGTTGACTCTTGACTGTGTTGTAAAGCTTTTGATTATCATTAAAAAAATCATTAATTTCTCTTATTTTAGAAGAGCCACTTTCAGTTGAATCTATTATGATTTTTTTAAAGCAGATCAACACAACGCTATCTTTCAGAGTCATATTTTTAACTATCTTTTTACATTCGGATAACTTTATTAACGGGTAATATATTTTTTCAATAAACCCCTTGAATTCATTAGTCGAATAAATATTATCATCAATAATATTTCTCAAAAAATATATGTGATTATCCCTAGTAATATTTATTTTTAGAAAACTTGAGAAGTCTCTAGTTCGTAGTAGAGCATCACTAACAAGCCATGGATTTTTCAGTATTACTTGTGTAATAATTGCTGAATCAATTTTAGTTTCCATTGCCTGGATATTCTGCATTTCTCCATTAGATATACTTCTTTTTAGATCTTCCAAATCCTTTTTATCTATAAAAAGTGACCCTTTTTTTTCAAATCTAAGGTTTAATGACTTTTCTATTCTTTTAAAAGTTGAAATTATTTTTTCTCTATCTACCATATAACCCTTTTTTATTGATTTAAATCTATTACATGGTTAATCATTAATCCAAAAATAGAGTTAAATTATAAATTAACACTGTGTTTTTATTCTACACTCAAAGTGATATTTATTGTTTTAAATTGGTCTATTTATTTTTCAATAAAAATAAATAGTGTTGAGTTACTATATGACTTAAAGCTGTCTATATACATTAAAATAATTAATGTCGTTCTTTTATTCTCACACGAGAATACCTTTTGAAAAAGAGTTTAAGAATAATAAAAGCATGCATATTTTTGCATTTTTAAAATTCTAAAAGATTATGCTTTTAGGGTTAAGTTACTAAGTTTTTTACAAAGAACGGCACCTACATTCAATAAGGCACTAATGAGTAATTTAAAAAAAGCAATAAAGAGTGTTTTAACAGACAATAAACATAAAATTAGCTACTCAAAATCTGTTGGAGTTGATGGAATAAATGGCAAAAAATTTCTTTATGGTGGCGATGAGTTAAAAATCATTAGACGAAAAATTGATGGTAAATGTTATAAATTCTCCAACTATAAAGAAAATTTAATTGTAAAGAGGCACAACCACACAAGACAAATATCCATCCCCACTCAAAGGGATAAGCTTGTCTTACAAGGTCTATTAAAAGTTTTGCAAAAAGAATTTCCTATTTGCAATACAGCTGCTATAAGTAAGATTATTGATATAAAAAATAATCGCAATCACTACAATAGCTTCATAAAGATTGATATTGAAAATTTTTTCCCATCAATAAATCATGAAAAGTTACTGCCTCTTATCAAGGCCAAAACAAGTGGTGAGATATACAATCTTGTTAAACTAGCGATCACACAGCCAACTGTATCCATCAAAACACCTAAAAACGAAAGAGATACCAGAATTAGCAACATAGGCATTCCTCAAGGCTTGCCGATATCTAGTTTTTTGTCAGATATTTTTCTAGAAACAATAGATCAAAAATATAAAAAAAATTCAAAAATCAAATACTATAGGTTTGTAGATGACATCCTAATTCTATGCAAGGCCTCTGATGTAGATGCTTTAATTAATAACACCAAGAAAGATTTTTTAGGTCTGGATCTGGTAGTTCATGAACAAAGTGACAATAAGGACAAAAGCTCTCATGGCAATATTGCAGAAGGATTTCAATATCTAGGCTATAGCTTTACAAATAACCTTATAAGTGTACGCCAATCTTCAGTACAAAAACTTTACAACAATATTAATAAATTGTTTATTACCTATAGCTATAAAAAAGCCAATATCAAAAAAGAAAATAATGCAGATAAAGAAGAGTTAATTGAAGATTTATTCTATGACCTTAACGAAAAAATCGCAGGCGCTAAATACAATGATAAAAAATATGGTTGGATTAATTATTTCTCAGAAATTAACGACCAGACATTGTTATTTAAAATAGATAGTCATGTTGCAAACATGATGAAAAAACACCTTACTGAGAGTGATTTAGAATATTTGAAAAATAATAACTTAAGGATTAAAAAGTTTTCTAAAGCCATATTTGAAATCAAAAAAAAAGACAGTAGTTATATCGAACACCCTGAGGCCACTAGCTCAACAAGATGGTTCAAAGGCTTTCTTGTTGCTAAAGATACGGAAGCCAAACAAAACAAAAAGTCGACAAAAAATATAGAAAAATCTAGCGGTCAATCGGACTCTATTCAGCCACCAAAAGAAATATCAAAAAAAATCAATGCAACTGATTTTAGGAACCCTGAAAAAACTATAGCATCTTTAAGGAGTGATGTAGAGCCTTATTAATCAAGTGATCAATAAAACCATCGTTACGTAACGATTGTCAGACATAATTTATATGAGAGACGTCTGAATCATGGTTTCAGAATTATTTTCTGTATATGATTTACCTACGGTTAATAAAAAAGACTCTGGCGTTAAAGAGCTCTCTATCAATTGATTATGCTTAAGAGAGACATATAATGCGGCTGAATATGCCTGGCAATTAATTGATTTTTTAGGGTTAAACTCTATATCTGTAAAACCTTTATAATTTTCAATCATACCTGACAAGTTTTTATTTTGATGCAAAGCATTAATATAAAGCCAATCATAAAAATAAGTTCTTGGTTTTAATGGAAATTTTTTATCAAAAAATAAAAATCCAGACAAGTTTCCAGACTCCCTTAACCTTATATCTTTTTTTGCCTGTCTAGAGGTGCCATTTAATAAATCAATGTAGGGCCCGCCTTTTTCAAAAACCTTGCTACTTTGGAATGCTGTTTCAACAGAAAATGATTTAGATTGCTTGGTTTTAATCATTAGATTAAAGGCGCTTAAATTTACACCAATATTTTCTTCTGATTTACTAGAAATTTCCAATATTGGTAATATTCCTAGTTCATTTGCAGCCTTATGTAGAGATTTTATAGACTTTTGCTTTTGGCTTTTTGACATTCCAGGAGACCATGTGAAATCTACACTCTTTGTGATAACACCAATAGAGTCTAATTTTGGTATATATACAGGCCTAGTTGCCATTATTTATCATCCTATCCACTGAAAAAATCGTTCATTAATTTTAATTTTAATTCCAGTATTTTTTACAAAATTAGTAATCTCTAGTTCGTAATTTTTATTGTCTGGAGAAAGATATATTTCTTTTATTTTATTAATTGGAATATTATTTAGAACTAAAACCTCTGCTTGTATATCGGTGGGCTGGTCTTTTCTTATTGATCCTAGCTCTCTATTAATATGCCCACCCTTAAACATTAATTTAAGCGCACCTATACTCATTAAAATTTCCAATGGCGCTTCAGTAATGTCTGTTGTTGCAGCATTAGTATAGCAAAAGGCACAATCATATTCCCATAAGATGCTTGGATCCAATGTTAATATAATGCAATGCTCATTTTGGCTGTATTTCCACAGCATTTGAGAATTGGGGTATGTGATAGATAAAGATATTGAATTTTCTCGTTTATCTAAACGCATACGATCATTAAAATAATATTTCATATTTAGCTTATCTAAATCACTTCTTGTTTTTAATCCATGTCTAAGAATACTTTCAATGTTCTTGTATTGAGTAAAGTGAACGAGTTTATCTATACCTCTATTTTCAACATACTCTTTAATTTCTTGTTGTTTTTTTGATAATTTTTTTTGGTTAATTTGACGAGATAACTTACCAACCTCTTTCCCTGTTGACTCAAGTTTAATCTCTTTTAATTCAAGCTCTTTAACCCAACCCTCTATTTCTCCCTTTTTAACCTCTATTTCATTATGTCTGGTCTTTATTTTTTCTTGCAGGTTTTTAATTGTTTTAGATTCTCCAAGATTAGTAACCACTAAATAATTTAAATGCTCATTAATTTTGTTAAAAATAAAAGCAATAAAAAAGAAGGAGCCACCAAGGATGGCCAAAAATATCATGAGATAATAAAAAGCGACAAATAAACCAAAAATACCATTTGCAGGTGTGCCGATTTCAATTTCTAATACGTAATATAAGAAATTGATAGGCGCACTGATTAGATCTAGAAATATTGACATATGATTCTTTATTGGGTCACATAAGACATAAGCTTACGCTTGTCGAAATGAGTGGTGATATTTTCAAATGTTTGAGCGTATTGATTAGCCACACTAATGATTTTGCCAGACTCTCCAGTCACGCCTAGGATTAAAAAACGAACAATCAACAGCACAAGAAACATCAGTTAAAGAGCTATATTTATTACACATATCATCACTATTAAATATAATTTTTTCAAAAAACTTAGTTGGTATATTACCTCTAACAAGAACTTCAGCCTGCGGATTTGTTGGATAATTTTTCGGAATACCACGCCTATCCTCCTCACCAACAAACATCTTTATAAAATCCTTATATGAATTGTATTTTTTTGAATGTAAATTGACTCGATTAGATGCGGCATTATCGTTCAAAAATTTACAATCAAACTTATACAAAACTTCTGCTTTAAGTAATATTACAACCCAATTATGAATTACATGTGGTTCACCATTTTGATCAATAAATCCTTTTTGAGTATTTCTTTTAGAAAAAAACATCTTATAATTTGGAAAGCTTATAGATGTGGATAGGCAGTCGTAATGTAAATCTATTCTCTGTTTATCAACAGCTACATACCTCATATCAAAACGCTTATCAGATCTAGTAACAAGACCTTCGTGAAGTATTGAATTTAAAGCATTTTCAGTTGTAAAATGCACCAAATAATTAATCTTCTTATCACTTACAATTTTCTTTATTTTTTTACGATTCTCTTTAGTTATCTCTATTAATTTTTCTAACCTTCTATTTTTTAGAGCCTTCCTCCATTGTAATCTTCTTTTCAAGTAATCAGCCCTACCCTCTAGATATTTTGTAAATTTAACACTCTCCCTATTCTTTATTTCAGTCTTAATTAACACTATAAAGTCATTTAACTTATATCTATACTCTTTGCTGTCATCTTGATTAATCAAATAAACTTCTTGTGTATATTTAGATTCAGAATCAGAGTTATCTTTGATATTTCTAAGATTAAAATAACATTTTGCAAGGTTTGATTTGTGTAATTCGTAATCGTCTGTGCCAATTTTTTCTATATTAGTCTTTAACCAATCATCTTCAAATGCCTGTTGACATTCAATATCATGAATTTTTTTTTTGGTTTTTGTATAATTACTTTCTATATCAACTAAACGCTCTTCTCTTTTTTTATGACGTTGATCAGATCTTTGACGAATACCCAGTAAAACACCCAGCCTTTCCACTTGTTCCAAAGAGTTGTAAAATTCAAATAGTTTAATATTTTCATTTTCTAGATCTTCAAGCAAGCCTTCAAGAATGGTAGCCTCTAAATCGGTTGAATTGACATTCACCATATTATAAATTTTTCACCAATCGCCTAAGTTCTTTAAGAATCTTAACCATGGCATAGGTATCAAGTTTGCAATATTCGAGTAATGCTTTTTTAGTTTTAGTAATCTCATCTACATCTGTCGCCTCACCTAAATGAACAAACATTCTCATAGCGTCTTCACCGTTCTGAACACCATCAAGATCATCATATGCCTTTTTCATTTCAGGCACAGTAGCTGGTAAAGCATACTTTAACCCATAATGATTTTGCATACTTGGCATCCAGTAATCACCATTTTTAAAGGGTATTGCCAGATCAATAAAGTTGTCATGAATATTCATCAGGTGATCTGCATAAACTGGATAGTTGTCAGCTAGCGTGCGAATAATGCTTTTTTCAAAACTAATGTTGAATGCCATCACGCAAGCATCCTTAGGAATATCCTCAACCATGCGCTTGGATATTGTCTCTCTTGGGTCTTCTCTAGGGTTCGCTAAATACTCTTTATGCTCTAACGCTCCACCTTCTTGTTCAATATGTAACGAATACTGAAAAGGATACTTGCCGTAGGGCTTCATGCCTTTAAACTTTGGTACTGCTGGACCAAGTGTTTCAAAATCAAAATGATAAATAGGATAGCTGATTGAATCAATAAAGCTCTTAATTGCATCTTTGTTAATCACAGCCTCCTGAGCCTTCCATACGTCGACTTTTGCTTGTTGATTGACTGTTAGTTTCATATCATCTGGAATATCTTCAACAGCCACAATTCCGTCCTTGTACAGCTGTACAGACTTGGGGTTTTGATTCATTTGAAAGATATTAAATACTGAATACTCAGGAATGTTTCTTTGCTGCTTCCAGCAATAATCTATAGCATCACATGGATAAGGCTTCTTACAATATCTTCCAATATCAATATCTGGCTCGTTTACCCTGTCTGTTAGTGTTTCTCTAAACTTACCTAAAGTGGCAGGAATATCATCTTGCAAGGCAAGAACATCATCTGTGACTTTTACATGTGTAAATAATTGTTGAACATCCAGCTCATCATCACGAACGTAATCAGTATTAAGAATAGTGATATAAACATCACTCATATCATAACCTAGACCGTTTAATACATAATATTGAATCGACGCATCATGCCTGAAAATGTCTTTAGCTTCAGTAGAGCTTTTAACTTCATAAATTTCAAAACTACCATTAGATTTTTTATGCAATACATCAACCATCACAAGCACGCCATCGTACTCAAAAGTGGCTTCATAAATATCATTTATGCCTTCATTTAGCCACTCTTGCGTTAAAGTAATCTTTTGTGAAAAAGTTGTACCTTTAAAAGGAATTTCTCGACCGCCTGGAAATAAATCACAAGCCAAGTCGCCCACAGTATTGCCCTCCTTAAATCTTGCCATTGTGGCGGTATCAGGTGGTGTTAAAACGGCTTTATTGTATTTCTTGAGCCAGAGTGCTTTTTGACACTGGAGTCCCTTGGTGTATAGGGATTTTGAAAGGCTAATACTCATTTTTCTCCAGTTCTACTTAAATAAACTTCTTCACCTGTTAATTTATGTAAATACACATCTAGATCTGATTTGAGTGTTCTTGGGTTATTATCCTGATCCACAAATGTAGTGAATTCCTCACTCTCCCTTTAAATAAGATTTAAAATCTGACTTACTGTTGAAAGATCTCCCATATTGTAAAAACTCAACTATCTTTAAACAATGCAACTTTGATTCGTAACCTTCCAACCTGGATAACATTCCTTTCGTAACACGCTCTTCATGAATTATAGGAGCTAAATATAGGGCGAATATCTCTCTTCCTGGATTGTCCTTTTCAACGAGCCTAATATGATCGGGAACTGAAGCTCCTTCGGCTGTCCATTGCATAGATTTTGGCTTAATGGTAGTTAACTCGACCACTACCAATGTGTCATCGATATACAAAATAATATCTGGCGATCCTTGTACACCACCTGGTGATGATGTAGGAAGTCCGTATTGTCCAATTTTTCCATACCATACAACATCATCAATAACACTGTTGTCCTTTAAATACGAGAAGTATTGGTAGAATAAAAACTCTAACCTGCCACCCCTTAAACTTTTATGTGTTGAATAGTGTTTACCTTCTAACTTTTCAAGAACTGATAGGTATTGTAAATACTCTTCTGAAAAGTTCTTAGAGTCTATGTGCTCAAGAATTTCTTGTTCTACTTGAGCTTGATCTATCACACTGTCATTGTTGCCAGGGATGTCTTGAATATCAATAAATCTCACGTTGTTAGAAAACTCATAAGAATAGGTTTTGAGAATAGATCCGTCTTCTTTACTGTAGATATCAATCTTGTATTCTCTATTTTCAATCACTGGAAAAGATATTGATGAATTGGGTTTTACTAAATCACCATTTACTATACTTCCGTCTTTTGAGATAACAACTAATTGATCGTCTTGTGTATTATTTATAGCGTTAATATCTTTTGGTGTTGACACTACATCAGGGTCTCCAATGTACTCACACCAGAGACCTAAGTTATCTTTAAAATCATAAGGTTTGTAATTATGGTTTGTTAATATAGAATCAATCAAACTCTCTCTATTCTCATTGAGTTGAATCGTCTTTTTTGTTGTTATTCCAGAATTGGTTAAAAACTGTTTTTTAACTCCATCAATTAGCCCGGTATAACTACATAACTTCTGAAAATAACTTGTTGTTGGAGCCTGTACTAAAGAAATATTGCCCATATCAGTTTCCTTAAAAAGTGAAATTAACTCATCTTGCTTACTATAATCAAGACTCCTAAATACAACAATTTCTTGAACTGTAAGAAGAACATCTGCTTCAGATAATCCGCTTTTATTAAAAATAAAATATGCCAATTCTTCATATGTTAAATAACGTGTTTTTTTAAGAATTCTCAAAACAAATAATAATGGAAAAACCAATATATTTCTACAATCTTTCAATATGACAGGATTTGTTATTTGTAATTTTAAGAACTGATTCAAATATGTTTTTGAGTAATCTATAGTGCCACTATTCCTCTCTGCATCTTTCAAACTAGAATAGTGATACTCCTCTAAAAATATCTCAAACTCATTGATAAGTTTAAAGCCTGCGTTTGTTACAATAAGTGTACTTGGCGTTGTATCGGTATTAATAAAAGTAAATCCAAAATATTGGGGTATGCTTGCTAATAACGTTCTTAACGACTGAGGTGTTATGGTTTTACCATCTCTTGTAGCACCACGCTTGCCCAAGTATGAACCCAACCTGTCTTGCTTTGCCGCATTCCAAGCTTTATCAACATACCCTAACTCACAAATACCTTTTAATAAAACGACTGATTGATGAAGATTGGCACGCTTTGGTATTAACCAAAATTCTTTATCTCTTGCCATAATCTATTTCCTTAAAACAATAACTCTATCATATTTAATTAACCCGCCTCTATTATTTCTTGGGATTCGCAAATATGGGGTTTTGATTAAGTATGAAAAAACAAAAGACTCCGAATAGTTATTCCTGTTGGCAATCTCAATCAAATATCTGTAAACAGGAAAAACTATTTTCCTAATCTTACAATCTCCAACAACCAGAACATAATGACCTTTTTTAACTAAATACTTGTGAATATTGGCGATATTTGCCTCCATATCTTCAAAATATTTAACCACTATATGTGCTCTTTTTTTATCTACTTTATACAACCCTTGAATTTTCTTATCTAATTCTACTATTCCAAGATCATTGGGTTTTTCGTTGTATTCTAATGAATATATTTGTTCTGTACCAATTTGCTTTTTTTTATGCTGGATGATATTGCTATCATCTAAATTTCTAAGCCATATATTCTCTAATCTTAAAACCCTAACATAGTCAAATGCGTTTATATAAGGGGGAGATGCGCAAACTAATTTAACTTTATTGTAGTATTTTGAGCTTATAAAATTCCTAGCATCGGTACCTATAAATTTAGCTTTATAATTCAATTGATACTCATCTGACCTCATTTTTTGAATATACTTTTCCACAATACTAGGAAACAATTCAAAAGCCTTTTTAGGTTCTTTTTTGTGCTTAGTTGAAACGTACGGTTTTGGTGACTGCTCATCAGAATATGAACTTTTTCTAATGCAGCTTATATAACAAACCAACAAAAAATCTCTTACTTTTTTGGATATTTTTTGCTCTTTTATAAAATAATATAAAGCATTTAGTGTTGATATGTTCCGTTCAGGAAACCAATGCTTAAGATTTTTTAACTCTGGAAGTGGTTTATTTTTATATTTTTTTTCATCAAACTTTGATAAAATTTTCTCAATTATTGCAAAATCCTTTGCACTCAATTGTGTAGTTTTAACTTCTGAAAGGAGTAGACTTATCTCATCAAAATCAACACCCAGACACTCTCTGTTGTTAATTGAAGCCTCGACTAAAGTTGTTCCAGACCCAGCAAAACAATCAAGGACTATATCATTCTCTTCGGTAAAGTTGTTAATAGCCCAACTTGGAATTTGTGGAATAAATTTTGCTGGATACTTAAAAAATGAATGTGTGAAATAACCTACGTTTTTTGTTAATATTTCATAAGTTTCATTTTTTTCTATTTTCCCAATATTTGGTAGATTTTTTACACTAATCATTTTTCAAGTATTACTATCGATTCTCGAATATATTTTACCAATTCACCTATTCTGTCATACTGCTGTGAAGATGTCTCATTATTTCTTGCCACAATTATTTCTTTCACTTTAAATCCTTGACTTAACGCTATTTCTGCTAATATTAAATCTGTTGCAATAGGAATTCCAGAATAAGCAGAGTTTCCAACCACTATAGCAACATAACTACCATCTTTTTGTTTTTTAAATAAGTCGTGAAGCATGTTTTGCATATCTAAAAAATACAATAAAAGCATTTTTGGAATCCTTTTATCCCATAAGCCCTCAACACTAATTAACTTTATTACATGTCGAAAAATTGATGAATGAACATCATTAACTGATGCCTCTTTTTTGAGATTGGCATTTAAATTTGAAGTTAACGCTGATTTTCTGAGTACTCTCAAACTCTCATAATCTTTAACAAACATACCGAGCCATAACTCAATTTTATACACTTCAAAATAATCAAAACAATTTGCATAAGGAGGAGAGAAAATAGATAGATCGATAGAATTGTTATCTATTATTTGACCCAATTCAGTTACATTAGATTTAAATACCCTAACCCTTGATGATGATGATATTGACTCTACATCTTCAATCACCTGGGATAGCTTAAACTTAAACTCTACATAGACATCTAGTTCATTTTGTCTTTTTCTCTTTTTTAGCCCATTTCCACCTTTTTTATAATTAGAGCATGCCTCTAGTAATGAAAATAAAGCTGCACTTAAAATAATTTGAGCATCTTTATCATTTATTTTTTCAATTGAATCTCTAATTAATTCAATTTTAGTAAGATTTTCTTTAGAATATAGTTTTTCAATAATTGACAATTTAAATCTATCAAAAACACCATTTATTTCACTATATTTTGGAAGTTTAAAGCTTTTGCACTGCGATATAGATGTTTGACTATATTTTTTCGTCTTAGCTTTGGCCATATAATGACTGAATGGATTCAACTCAACTCCAGTTGCATTTACCCCAATCTCTTGCGCTGCAACCAACGTAGTTCCAGAGCCAACAAAAGGATCTAAAATTTCAGCACTATTTTTATCTAATTTCAAATATTTAAATATTTCTTTTACTAAATCAGGCGAATACCCTTCTTGATAATAATGCCACCTTTGAAAAGGCTCATCCTTGTGCATTGAAAAATTAACCAATGAAGCAAAACTAGATTCACGTCTTAAATTAAATTTGTGATCGTATTCAGTGTATAACCGCTCTATTATATGGGCGCTAGATTTTTCTTTAATACTTTCTAACACTACCTTCTGCCTTGTAATAATTGATGTCATAAGTTCGAATATCTGCATTTAAAATGCAGACAGTATGTAAATTTTAAAAAAATATACCTAAAGGAATGCTGCTCTTGATGTATTACTAAAGTTAGCAATAATATTTTGTCATAATGATATCAGATGATTAATGCAATATTCGATTTTCATCTTCTGAATACGAAAATTATAATCACCTAAATACCTAGAATTAACAGATTTACTACTAGGTGTATTCAGTCTAAAGACTAACTGAACTAGTTGAATTGAATGAATAAAACTAAAGACTAACTGCATGTTTGGTAGTTTAAAAAACTAAACTTAGCTAAAGATTGAAAAACCTTTTGAGAATATCTAATCTTAGTACGAGTCTAGTAAACTTATAGCTAGCATCCAGCACACTGAACTACCCCCCGGTACTGATGACAATAACTATCTTTTATTAATTAACACAAGACACTGACACCTGTTTACAGTGATACCAGGATTATCAGCAACCGGGTTATATCTTGGACCCTAACGCTAATAATCCCTAAGCATATGTAGCAACTCCTAATGATCAACAAATGCTTTTCACCAAAAAATCGAAATAAAAAATATTGTTATATAATCATCTGCAAGGGTGAAAAATACAATTTTTTCTACACACTCCCCTCTATATGGACAAACTGCCCACTATATAAATAACTATTTTTTTAAACACGCAAGAGGTTGATAAATGATGTCTAATGAAGAATGGAGTAGTCAATACGAGCTTGCTACTAATGTGTACAAACTTACTAATGAGAACAGAGTAAACAATAAAGATGAAAATGGCTTAAGTGTAAAAGAAAAGCGCGCAGATATGCTAGGCAGAATACTAACACCGCGTGAAAAACATGTAATCTCTTTAAGGTACGGATTTGGCACTGACAATGCATTAACCCTAGAGCAAGTTGGACAAAGCATGAACCTTACACGTGAACGCATTAGACAAATTGAAGCCAAAGCACTTAACAAACTTCGTAGCCATCCAAGACTTAAATTTATGAAAGATTATTTAAACTAAGAACCTAAATTAGAAAAAATCGAATAAAAAAATGTTGTTGTATAATTAAACAGAACAACAGTATTTCTGGAGAATGTATCAATGGATAAACGCAAAAGATGTGCTGCTTTAGGTGGGATTTTTAGCCTAGAAGAAAAAGATTTTATCTATTGGTATTACGGTTTTCGTACTGAAGAAAAACTATCCCTTGATCAAATAGCCAATCATATGAATATGTCTCGCACAAAAGTAACAAAGATTAGAAATAAAGTAGAGGATGAGCTAACAGATAATCCAAATCTTAAGAAATACTTTAAAGATTTTTTATAACGTACATCAATACAAGGAGTTAATTATGGGCAGTTATTTAGGTGGTAGCACGGTAGTTAATGGCGGATGGACCTGGTCACCTAACTCAGGATTATTAAAGCCTCAAGATTTTAGTGATAAACAAGTCAAAAAAATAAAACGCAACCTAATAGAAAAAATAATTAGTGGCTATTATTTTAAGATGTCTAAGACTCAGGAATTGTTATTCAAAAAGGAAATATTAAAACGTGGCTCTAAACTCAACTGGTCTAAATCTCAACCAGAATACAATAAAATTTTAAAATACATGTTGCGTAAGAGTAAAAAAAATAACGTGAAATATAAGGTTAGAGATGAGTGTCGAATTAATTAATAATTTTTACTAGTAACTACACAAAAACTATGGTGTTTTTTCTTGTCAAATTCCTCAAAGGAGATATTTTATGTTTGGTTTATTTAAAAAAGAAGAGTTTTCAAATATGCCCAAGGAGATCAGGCCAGTTCTCAAATTAGCCTTTCCTGGTGGAGAAAGGCAGCTTAATCAAGAGACTAAGGGTTTGTTAGAAAGTTTTCCAGATTTATTTACTTTGGAAAGCTCTCAAGGTCTTGTTGTTTGGGCTAAGGTTAAGTGGGTTACTAACAGTAGCTCTCCAGACAGCCACCTATCTTTTCAAGATATGTGCGAGGCTATAAATAGACACGAAAATAATAGATTAACTAATGAACAATGTGCAGCTATTTACACCAAAATTCTTGAACAAGACTTTGCATCTCGCAATAAAATCTGACAACTACATCATAATATCAACTGTCTTACTATCAAACTCTCCATCAAAGTACTGATTAACAACTTGATGAAAAACTGAATCTTCTGCTGAAACACTGGCAAACAATGTCATGGATGACTTTAGCTTAAGATCATCAGGAAATCCAAATATCTCAGAAACTGTATAGCCACTATTTAAACCCAGCAATACTTCACAGCACTCAATTAGCTTTGTGCCTAGTATTGGATGAGCTAGATATGCTCTAGCTTCTTCTGCATTACGTATTGCATACTTCTGTGCAATATGGCTACGCCCTAGCCCTTTGATTTGTGGAAATATGTACCACATCCAATGAGAATATTTTTTACCTTGGGTAAGCTCATCTAGCGCTATGGCATAATCTTGCTTTTGCGCAACTACAAACCTATTTAAATCAAAATAATCTTTTGCTAAATTTATAATTACACCTCTGTTAAATAATTTTTCCAAACATGATCCCGTCATGATCCCTGGTATTTTCAATAGACGAAAAAAAGACCTACATTGTCTGTAGGCCTTTAGGTGTATGGTGGGGCGTGAGCGATTTGAACGCTCGACCAGCGGATTAAAAGCCCAGGCCAGAACATCTAATAAGCCCCTATACCGCCCTACTAAAGCATTTTCAGAGCACTTTAAAGCGATATAAG
>Ga0209776_1000583_pt1 | contig 24192 bp, 18 predicted proteins | sample SaaInlLV_10m_DNA_3_FD_184670 | JGI IMG/M metagenome (GOLD analysis project Ga0209776, IMG submission 184670) | Marine microbial communities from expanding oxygen minimum zones in the Saanich Inlet - Saanich Inlet SI073_LV_165m_DNA (SPAdes) (version 2) | ecosystem: Environmental > Aquatic >...
CAATTACAGTTACGAGGATAGTTCCCGAATCACACGGAATTCCCTGCTTTTAACTCACAAGAAGACAATAAACGCAGTCTCGTGAAGCATACCTTGAAAGTAGTGATTATAACGCCCGCAAATTAAATGGCAAGTAAAAAACTACTCCCGCAAACGCATTTATCCCCAACTGATAGTTATCAGCACGATGCCACTCAAAGTTACAACCGCACTGACCCATGCCATTAAGGGTGGTCGGACACCAGTGCTGATCCAGAGCAAGGGTAGGATCATCACTGGCGTTGTCGCAGAAAGTGTGGTTATAACTCCGGCGTCTCCCAGAGCCAAACCATACAAAAGGAGAGTCATGCCGATTCCCATTGCTAAAAATCCGCTGAACATAATTAGAGCAATGAGTTTCACCGTGTACGGGGTTTTCTGTCTGAAAAGCGGATTAGGAATAAAACCGACAAACAGCAGACAAAGTGCGGAAATTCCAACTCTGATTGCGGACGCAGTAACCGGATCGACTCCCTCCGCCATAATGGGACGTGCGATGATTGAACCAGCGGCTTGTCCAAATGCTGCCAGCAAACCCAGCGCGATTCCATAACGCAGCCGCCCTTGAGTAGAATCCATACTTTGCGGTTCTTCTTTATTCCGCCGACCCAAAATGGCAATCAAGACTCCTGCTGTTACAATTCCACAACCGAGCAGTGTGAGCCAGGGCAGATGTTCTTCCAAAATAAACCAGCCCATAATCACCGTCATCGGTGCATTGAGTGCAAAAACGACAGAAGTACGGCTTGGTCCCAAGCGCTGCAGAGAACCGAAAAGCGCTGTGTCTCCCAGAAAAATTCCGATGAGGCCTGAAATCATCAGCGTTTGAATTGTATCCAAAGGAAAATCACGCCATGCTCCGGTCAGCAGTGAAACTCCGGCCAGCATCATAAAGACAAGCGACATCCGCACCCTGTTAAAGGCCAGCGGTCCTAATTTTCGGATTGGACCAATTGAAATTAAGCCTCCAAGCGCCCAACAAAAAGCCGCACTCAACGCAGCCAGTTCTGCAATTAACATTTTGCTAATTCTTTCGGATATATTCGCAGAATCTCAGCGATCAGTGAGGCGGCTTGCGGAAAATAAAGGTGAACATAAGAGGCATGCAGGTTGGCTGTGCGGAAACCTTCTTTGCGGAAATTTCCTGTTGAATGACGCGTGACATCCCAAAGATTGGCTCTGTTCGTTTCGGCAGACCATTGTGAATAATGAAACTCATGACCACGCACCTCTCCCTTTTCAGGCAAAGCTATTTTACAGTAGCCAAAATGTTGTAGCCGTTTTGTCATTTCAACCATGCCCGGGATAACTCCTGCCATCGCTAGATTTTGTCCGGATCGTAATTTCATTGATTCCGCTAAAATCATCAAACCACCACATTCCGCATAAGTCGGCATTCCGGATTCCACCGTTTTTTTAAGCGAGCTGAGCATACTTTTATTTGCAGAAATCTTTTCTGCAAATACTTCCGGAAAACCTCCGCCTAAAAGCAGGGCATCCACATTTTCCGGAACATGACTGTCGTGTAGAGGCGAAAACGAAACGATTTCCGCACCCTGCTGTCGGAGCCATTCCAGATTAGCGGCATAGTAAAAATGAAACGCCTCATCCTGTGCCACGGCGATACGTTTGCTGAAATTTTGTGGAGTGCTGTGCTGAGTATTTTTTTGTTTGACTGATGCGGAAAGCGCTGGAAATTTTTTAACAAGCAGATTTAGGTCAAAATATTTTTCGGCAATTTCCGCCAGTTCATTTGCATCCGCAAGTTTTTGTTCAACTCCGGGCTGCAAACCGAGATGCCGCTCCGGCCAGTTGAGTTCCGGAATTTCAGGCAGTGCACCCAGAATCGGAACTTCTAAGGTTGAACATGCTTTTCGCAGATATTCCGCATGACTTTCAGTGTTGACCTGATTGAGGATGATTCCGGAAAATAATTCTTCTCCACCTGCTTCCGCGATAAAACCATTAATTGCCGCAGTGATTGAACGTCCCGCGTTCCTGCAGGGAACCACCAGCAAAATTGGCCAGCCGAGCCAACGTGCGATTTCCATCGTACTTCCGGAATCATTTGTGGGATCGGAACCGTCAAAAAGTCCCATCACGCCTTCCGCTATTCCAAAAGCATTTTCCGTAAATTGCTCCGCGGCCTGAACAACATGCTCACGTCCCATGATCCACGGATCGAGATTTACAGAAGCTTTGGCTGAGAAATGGGAATGGAATCCCGGATCAATATAATCCGGACCAACTTTGAAAGGCTGTACCGCTAATTTTCGCTGGTGTAATGCGGCAAGGAGCAGACATGTAACTGCGGTTTTTCCGCCGCTGCTGTGCATTCCAGCGACGATGAATCCTTTGTGTTTATGATTGTTTGGGTCTTGCATTTCAGTCCAAAGAAATCAGGCGGACTTCTGTCCCCTCGACCAGTCGTGGAAGCCAATGGCGCATTCCGCGCTGTAACTGAGGATGAATCCACGCAATATTCCGGACTCTTTCAGAAAGACTCAAGAGCGCCTTTCTGAACCGCTTTTTACTTTCCGGAACAGTTTTTTCAGACTCCGGACTGAGCATGCCATCAGAACAAAGCAAAACACGATCTCCACTTAAAACACCTTGTTTTTGAATAGCATTACGCAGCTGATTCAAAGCAGAAGTCAAATGACTTTTTCCGGCTGCTTCCGTAAGTTGTGCCAAATTTTTCTGCACAGCTTGTGCAGTTCCGCGTTTTATCCACCAGCTGATTTTTCCTTTTTGCAAAACCAAAACATGAAAGCGGCTGCCGAAAGTTTTTGCGCCAAGTGTTTGAATTACGTTACGTGCTTCATTCAAAAAACGTGAGGATGGACTGCTACCGATGCTTCCGGTAGAGCGGCTTGCGTCCATAAACAACCAAAAATTAGGCCGCCTTGCCGGTTTGCGAAAGCGGAGATGCCACGCTTTTCCCGGAGACCAGCCCCTCAACAGAGAAGCTTTCAGCGAAGAATTCCAACAGAGACGCGCATGAGAAACGTGAGCGGGAACAGGACGCGATGTTCCGGAAACAAAGGCAGCCGGAGACTGTTTTTGTTCCGGACTCTGCCACCATGAAGCCAGTTCCGCATGAGCCATATTTTGCGAAGATTCCAGCACTATTTCATCTGTCTGGGCTGAAGTTGGAGAAGCGGAAGTTTTCGGCATTTGCAAACGCTTTGATTCCGGCTTGAATTCAGGAGGTTGCGGAAGTTTGATTTCAGGTTTCGGGTTTTGATTTTCCGGTGGTTGATTTTCCTGCCGATGTCCGAGGCACAAAATCCAGGCTTCCTCTAAATCATCCGCAGAAACCGAAGTTTCACCACGCCATGCCGCAGCGCAGCGTACAGTTCGCAAAACTCCGAGTTCAGCACGTACTCCTTCCAAATTTAACGCAGTCGCTTTCTCGGCAACTTCAGTACGCAGGTTTTCCGTAATTTCAACATTTTTCAACTGTTGCCGAACTTGAATAATTTTCGTTCTCAGCTGTGCCAAATTCTTTTGATGTTCAACCAAAAACAATTGCGGATCATCGTCAAAATCCATCCGTACACGAACAATTTCGCGACGCTGCTCAACACTAAAATTATCATGCACCAGAATTCCGTGCATGAAGCGATCAGTTAATTGCGGGCGCAAATCGCCTTCTTCCGGATTCATTGAGCCGATCAAAATATAGCGGGCGCTGACAGTTTTGGAAAGACCATCCCGTTCAATGCGGTGCTGTCCGCTGGCGGCAGAATCAAGAATCGAATCCACCAGATGATCAGGCAGCAGATTGACTTCGTCGATGTAAAGGACACCTGAATCTGCTTGTTGAATCAAACCTGTTTGTGCAGTCCATTCTCCGTTTTCAAGCAAGCGTGATGCGTCAATTGAACCCAGCAGGCGATCCTCTGTTGTGCCGAGAGGAACTTCCACAAAAGGTGCTTCTTCAACATTTGCCGGAGCTGGTAAAATTTCCCGAAAGGCCCGCGCCACAGTACTTTTTGCGCAACCTCGATGTCCCATCAGCAATAAACCGCCTAGTCGAGGATCGATTGCATGATAAAGCAGTGACCGTTTAACCAGATCCATACCGACAATTGCCGTAAAAGGGAAAGTATAATTCATGATAATTTATTTTGATTTTTGAAAAAGTCTGATTCTGTCAAGATGCTAAAAAACACTCAAGTCTGTTTAATCCAAACTACAAATCCGGATTTATTGGAATTCCTCTTTTGTTTGATTTACTCTTAAAGTGGTCGATCCAGATTACGATACTGAATGGCCTCTGCAACATGGAGAGTATCGATGTTTTCCTGCTCCGCCAGATCGGCAATCGTACGGGCAACTTTGAGGATACGGTCATAAGCTCTGGCACTCAAGCCCATTTTGGTCATCGCCTGTTCCAGCATTTTTCTTGAAGCATCAGCAAGCTGGGCATGCTTTTCCAACTCCTTGCGTGTCATTCCTGAGTTGTTTCTGGTCGAGGAATTTTGGAAACGCTCCTGCTGAATTTGACGCGAGCGGACAACACGTTCCCGAATATTTTTGGACGATTCCCCTTGTCTTGCTTCTGCCAATTTTTCATATTCAACTGCAGGCACGGTAAGGTGAATATCAATTCGATCCAGCAAAGGTCCTGAAATTTTGGCACGGTATTTTTGAATTTGCTGAGGTGGACAATTACATTCTCGGCGGTTTTCACCTTGACCGGTTGGAGCTCCATGATAACCGCAAGGGCATGGATTCATCGAAGCCAAAAGCATAAATTTGCAAGGAAACTCCAAAGACATCGCTGCGCGTGAAATCGTCAAGCTGCCGTCTTCCAAAGGCTGTCGGAGCAGTTCGAGAGTTGCGCGTGGGAATTCCGGAAATTCATCAAGAAATAAAACTCCGTTGTGTGATAATGATATTTCGCCCGGCCCAGGGATACTACCGCCGCCGACCAATCCGGCTTGTGAAATTGTGTGATGCGGAAAGCGGAAAGGACGTGCTGAAATTAATGCTGTTCCGGAAGGAATTAAACCGGCGATACTGTGTATTTTAGTGCATTCCAGTGCTTCGTCAAAACTTAGAGGCGGCAGGATTGTGCTCATACGACGGGCGAGCATCGTTTTCCCGGAACCAGGAGGGCCGAGCATCAGCAAATTGTGTGATCCCGCGGCCGCAACTTCGAGAGCCCGCTTGACGTGCTCCTGCCCTTTTACATCCTGAAAATCCTCTTCATGAAACTGTTCCTGCGAAAACAACGATTGTGGATCATAATCAACTGCTGTGATTTCTAAATCACCCTTTAAATACTGCACCACTTGAGAGAGTGTTGAAACAGGAACTATGCTAATTCCTTCGACTACTGCTGCTTCGGCTTCATTTGCTTTTGGTAGAATCAACTGCTCTAATTTATGATCCCTCGTTGCCACTGCAACTGGTAAAATACCACGCACAGGCCGGATTTCACCATCCAGTGACAATTCTCCCACCACCATGGCGCGGTTCAGATTTTCTGGAGGAAACAAGCCCATCGTGCCCAATAAAGCCAAGGCAATCGGCAAATCAAAACCGGAACCGATTTTACGCAAAGGCGCAGGTGCCAGATTTACCACCACCCTGCGCACAGGGAAACTGAATCCGGAGTTGTTGACCGCCGACAAAACACGATCACGGCTTTCCTTGATCGTACCATCCGGCAGGCCCACGATATTGAAAACGCTCATCCCAACCGTAACATCGACCTCTACCTCAATCAAATGAGCATCGATTCCTAAAACTGTAGCAGAAAATGTTTTGGCAATCATCGTGACTCTTGAAGAAGAATTGTGTCTTAATTTGATATTTAGTAGAAATCAAAACTGAAATGATCTTACTGCTTGCAGTAACTCATTCATTCACAAGAATGTACTTTAGCATATTGTCTCATTTAAGGGTTCCACTATAATTCTGCTCTGGTAGGATTCTGATACAGCTTGAGACCCTTAAGTTCAGTCAGTAGTGTTCCGTGATCTCTAATAAATTGGTAACAAAGATTGCTATTTTCGGAGGACAGGAGGCTATAACGATAGAACTTTAAACGAGATAGATCATCCTGAATATGGCAGTCAAGTAGAAACTCAGCACCATAGCTTTGTTTGGCCGTATGCAGACGGACCCCCCGGGGAAGGTAATAAGAGCTTGAGTACGAGTCACTAATAACATAATCAACAACCTCCGAATCATTCGCTTCGATCTTATCCCAAAGTGCTGTCAGAGGTATTTCCCTACGCACCATTTCTTGTTCTGTCAAAGAATAATGGCCCGTCACCGCATCCCTAATATTACGGCCTACCAAGTCTAATTTGGCATCACTCATAACAATCAGTATCAGCAGCACAAGGCCAGTTTTAGTTGTAAAAAAGCTGCTGGTTTTGGGGTCTTCGGACATAGCTTTTAAGCTTAGGAAGATAAACAAGACCAACAAGAAATAGCTGGAAAAAAAGTACCTGGGATGGGGCAGACTACCGTTGAATACTAAATACAGCCCAAAGGCAGCAAGAGACAACCAGGCAAAGAAATTTAGGGAGCTTCTCCCAGATTTATAGTTGAGCCACATAAGAATGGGATGGATAATGAAGAGGAATTTACCGGTTAGAAAGTCTCGAATCTGAATGCCGAAGGTGTCTAAGGTCATGGGGTTACCATAGAAAAAGGAATAATGGTCCAGCATGGGCTGAGTCAGAAATCCAGGGAACCTAGAAACGAGGGCGGGGAAAAATATATTTCCCGTGTAGATGTAATTCTTCGCTAGAGCCGGCAGGAACACGAGCAAGGCGATGCTGCCGGTGATGACGATATTTGAGACTTTATAGCGATTTTGCCAGACAAAATAGAGGGACAGTGGTAGCACCACCAAAAGTCCACTCATCTTGATACTTGGAACAAGACCCAGCATAAGCCCTATTACTACCAAACTAAACTTTTCTTGATCTTTCCCGAGGTATTTAGCCCTATAAATCAGCCCCGCTGCTACCAGAGAGACTAAAGCAAGTGCACCGTCGTTTTTAGCGTAGTGAAAGAAGCCACTATCCCTGGCAATGGTGAGCATGGAAATCGCCGCCAGTGGCCCCCAGACTCTATGATTGACCCAGCGAAGACATAAGAGGCTTGCCAAGCCGATAGAGAAAAAGAAATGAAGAAATTGACCAGCAATCTGATTCTTCATTAGGGAGTCTGAAAAGGAGAAAGGGATGAAATAAATGAGATCGAAGTATCCAGCTTGGACGTAATGGGACAGATCTAGAGACATCTCAGACCATGAAGAAGACGCCCATATTTTTGGGGCCACCAAATGGTAATAAAGAGCATCGCCGTGTGGGGTGGGTAGTAAACATTCAAGTGCCTTCATCATAAAGACAAGCCAAAAGAGTCCCCTTAAAAATCTGTGTTTATCTGGCAAACTAATATTGATCATGTCTAAAAATTCTATCTGATAATGTCCCATGAGGAAGCCCATCAATTTACTTTCACTTATAAATAGTGAGGGGCAAACTTTTATAAAATGGGTGAAATCATTATTACTTAAAGTTATAAAAGGATTATTTGAATAGTTTTTTTATTAACTGTAAAGAGAACTATTGTTTGACCTAAATCCTGCAATTTTAAATTTAGATTTTATTTACCCTATTTTCCCTATTTTCTAACATGGATTATTTTGATCAAGTTCTGAAGGCAAATTTTTCAACTGACGCGCCATTTTTGCATGATCCCAAGGATAACAAACAATTTCATTTTTTTACTATATATGGTTTTTGCGCAATACTATCGTCATAATTATAACTAAGGTGCCTTTGACTTTTTTAAATTCTTGAAGCATCGGTTTTACATTTAACTACAAATTTTTAGAATCTAAATTTGATTCTGCTAAGAATATGGTAATTTGATCATGACTTAGACAAGCGTCTGCTCTGGATGAAAGACCTGTAGCAGTAGTTTTGAAGAATAAACTGATCAAATAATCTGTGTACAAATCAATTAGGTTTTTACCCAGGATGACTCTTTTGGATGATTAATCATTCAAAAACTTTTAACCAAAAGAATCTCAGCTGTCAAAAACAATATATCAAGCCCCAGATTTATTCAATTTTTTGGTGTTATTAAAAAAATTACGATTTAGGATAAAGAAATTTGTTTCAGGTGTATGAACATTTAGCCCCTCATTTTGCTTAGTTAAGCTGATATCTCTCCCATTAATATTAGTCAATAATTTTTTATTATTGTCAAAATAGTACTTAACTAAATACTGGCCATTGTTTATTTTGTTCAAATACAATTTTTTCGCACTAATTTTCACCTCAAAACTTCCTTGCTTATCATAAATGTCATCAAATACTCGACGCTCAAAGAAAAAAGTACTGGAGATATTCATTCCATCATGGCTGACCCAATTATTACTTTTATAGTCTATCCTAATTTCATCGCACTTTATTTCAATTTGTATATTCAACATGAAAGATATATTTGTAATACACTTGAAGGCTTGCATCTTAGAAATGTAATTGAGAATAAGTGCACTTTGAGATTTTACAAGTACTATGTTTAATGTGTCCCATTTTACAGACAAATCCAGAAGATCCACTTTCATATTTTGCTTGGTAATTTTTGGATGATCATCTCCCCAGTCGACATCGAGATTTCGGTTTAGATTGTGAGTAAGCTTTTCCGAAATGTCACCAGCATACAGAATAATTACCATGAAGAGACTGGATATTATAAAAACAAAAATGATAAAGAACTTTTTCATAGGAGATCCTTATTTGCTGACCAAATCATATAATCCTTGAAAACCATTTCAGTTTTTCGATATTCTTCTTCAAGCATCCATCTGATAATTTCTGATTGTGCATAATGATCCCTCATAACAAGCACAACTTTACCGCAAGCATTCTTATCAACTGATCCAGTCGACGATTTAAAGAACTGTAAACCTCGGGGATCTAAGATATATGCTGATGAATCTGCATTACAATTATCAGCATAATACTGTGTAAATTTATCCGAATATCCAATATCAGTCACATAGGGTTTTGTGTACTCCGAATATGCACGCCAATAACTGAATGAACCTTGAATAAATATGCTTACTAATAATAGTGATATTATTAATTTTTTCCGTTTATTTTCTACACCAACCAATACTGCAAAATTCAACGCCAATAAAGGCGTAAGAAATTGATAGTGATGGGCATGCACGTGCATCCCCACCAACAGGAACATAAGACATGACAAATTAATTATAGATAGAGCTATCAATAATTTAACATGTGGCAAGTCCAATTCGTTTATTTTTTTTACTTGAATATTTAATATATCTCTAAATTGGATATGCTTAAATGATAAGTAGGTTGAATAGACTAACATTGTTAATAGAATCAGACCCGAGACAAATAACATATTATTGAATATTGTTGTGTTTGGGAAAGTGTTTGTTCCGTAGCTGATATATGCTCTATATTCATTGGCTAAGCCCCAACCTCCTAAAAAGTTGAAATATTCCATAGCAGGAGTATAAAAGCTTTTGAATAACTTTTTTTTAGAATAGAACTGGTCCCAGTTAAATACAAATATATAATAATACAACCATGGGTATACTAATATAATTTGAATTAGTATATGAATTATCTGGTGCAATATGCTTGGTAGTTTTTTGAAAATAAAGAGTATAAATATGAAAGCTGGAATTAAAATAATTGCTTGCGGCATCATCTGCACAACAATATTTATTAATATTCCTGAAAGATGAAAATATATTACAGACTTACTTTCATTAAGTAACTTAGATAGAAATATTATGAACATGCACATAAAGAATGGAATATAGTTTGGATTCCAAAAAAAGGAGGAAAAATATAATGACCAAACATGTGTCGCGGAAAATAATAATAATATTATACTTTCAAGATAGCCGTATTTTTTGAAAGTATAATTTGCTAAAAGTATAATTCCAACAATATTGAAAAAAGCGACTGACCAATATAAAAATATTGGTTCTTCTGAAATGTAAACCAGAGGCGCAACCAAATAGTAAAAAACAGGGAATGTATGCATCCCATTGCTACTAACGTACCCCACTAATGGGAAATTCCCATCAATTATGTCTTTAGCAATATTAATAGCCATTGTTTGGTCCATCCATATTGAATTGGATGGTATTGACAAAGTAAAGTAAAGAATACAGCTAAATACAAAAAGTAACATTATTAATGTTTTTCGCATTTCTATATACATATGGTGTATTAAATAAACTTAGTTAGTTTTATTTAAAATGATTAAGTTATTAACTCTATTTTTTTAAAATATAAATTGTGTATCCAGTACTAATTAAGATTATTCTTCTCTGTGAGATTTTACTAAAATTAACATTAAGTTATTTTAACCTACACTTTTTTTAATCTCAACTAACTCCATGCATTATAATGAACGGATAATATGCAACTATATTATAAAAATTTTCTTTGTATAGTATGTTAAACTCTGTTTCAACAATATATCCTCCCATAAATGTTTCTATTAACTGAGTTCTATGTTTAGCATTAATGTCCATAAATCTCTACTAAGACTGAGTTGTTTAAATCTTCTCATTTTTTATAAAACCTAGAGAGGAACAAACATACAAGTTTGTACATACTTCTAAATATCTCAGTTTTTGGGATTTTTGAATTACCGTGAAAACGATCCTTGAAGTGTATTGGGACTTCCGTCATTACTGCATCAACATGCTTTAATTCATAAACACACTCCAGAAAAAATGAGTATCCATCCGATTTTATAGCACTAAGATTTAAGGTGTTTAACAAACTGACACGAAACGCTCTAAATGAAGTCGTACACTCGTGTATCTTAATTCCGAGTGTCAATCTGGCCAATTTATTCGCAATTAGACTCACCCATTTTCTATAACCTTCATAATCACTTTTTCCACCCTTCATGTAACGTGAACCAATAACAAAATCTGAAGTCTTTAATTTTTCCAGCATTTGCGGGATTGTGCTTGGGGAATGTGAAAAATCAGCATCCATAGTAATCAGTTCCTCATATTTATTTTTCAAAGCATAAATCATTGCGGCTCTATGGGCTGAACCCACTCCCATTTTCCGTGGTCTGTTAATGACAGTCAGGCAGGAGTGTTTAGCGTTGAGTTTTTCGAGGCTTTCTTTTGTACCATCTGTGGAATTATCATCAATAATTAAAACATCATATTCTGGAGAAATCTTAATTATATCGTAAAAAAGATCTGAGATATTTAGATTTTCGTTATAAGTTGCTATAAATACTAAAATTTTGTTTTTCATTAGTTGTTTATGTATTAGCGGAATTTGCCCCTCATAGACCTAATCGTAAAAGCATGTTTAAACAATAACCAGATATTAATTTATGAACAAGCAGAACAATATCTAAATTTTGTAGAATGTTTTCAATGCTATTTCTCCATGTATCACTATGCTTTATCTTGTTTTCAGCATCCAAACAATGAAGCCCCACATAATAATTTTTTTATAAAAGTCGCTAAGAACTCAATTTATTTTTTTATATACCTTTATATGTTGATATCCAGAAAGTATTTGATAATCTTTTGATTGATCCATCTCTTTTAAGCATTTCTCCAAGTCATTAATCAAGTAGTGGTTTAAAGATTTGGCAAAGAGTAAATATTTTGAGACAGGAACTGACATGTCTCGTTGCATGGGAGAACAATTCCCATTTACATCCTGTGTAATTGCTAAAATGTCCTTACGATGAAATTGAGTTCCAAGTGAAGTTTGCACTGCGATAGATTCACCTTTTGAAAATTGATCAAACTCAATCAATTCTTTTCGAATTTCCCTGTGGGACTGCTTGGGAATTGCCGCATAGAGTTCTCTCATCGGACTTGAAGGTAACAAGCTGAATACACAAACCAACCAGACCAAAATCAACCATTGGCCAGAACTTCTCTTCTGCCAAATTTTTAATTTGTCCAAATTTGCTGAAATGATGAGTATCATGGCAATCATCAACAATGTTGCAGAGAGGTCGTCATAATGAAAGCTCGTTGAATACATACTAGGATTTGCTGAGAGTATATTAACCCCAATTGCCGGACCAGCCAAAATCCCAATGCGCCAAAATAATACAGGTAAAAAGGAGAGTGGAATTAAAATTTTGAAAATATATAACACTTTTGCTGGAACATCTTGAAACGGACCAATGACCATACTCCACGTTTCTTCATAATTACGGAAATAAGGCATAACCTGAAACATAATCAGGTAAATTGCAACGATACCAGCGGCTATGAGTAATAGACCTGTTTTTTTATTGGTGGTTACCAAAACCATGTAACAGCCAAAGCCAATCCATACAGCACCAAGGTGTTCCTTAAAACCGAGTAAAATAATCATGCTCAACCAGAAACGCAGCCAATGTTCGCGTTGAAAATTCAAAAAAGCATAAAGGATAACAGGTGGAGCCAGAGCAGAAGGTTGAAACTCATAATAAAGACTGTTTAAGGCAGGAGCATAAAAGAGCATCCAAGCAACTCCCAATATTGCTGTTACGCTCCAAGCTTGCTCTTTACTTTGAATAGCTTCCCGACAAATCTTAAATATCAGCAGAGGGACACTCAGATACGCTGCCGTTTTAGCTAGTGTAACCCAGTGAGTACTAGGAGTTAATAGATATAATAAGGCCAATGGAGACATCGAAGGCGAAAAATGGTCAGCCCAATTGTGGGAGCCTAGATAGGAAGAGTAAAAACTACCTTGCGAAATATTGTAGAGTTTGTTGCTGAAATTACCCACATCCCAGACATTCCAGCGAAATGAATAATATTTTAATAATGTTATTGCCAGATATAAAAGAACATGAACAAAAAACATGCTGATCAGCCAGCGTTTCCCGGATAAACTATTGACCCACTTGGTTGAAATCTTGAAGGCTTGTTTTTTTTCCCAGAGACGGTAGCTTTGAATTCCAACAAAAATAAGAGCCGGCAGCAAAAATAAATCCCGCCCTGCAATACCAAACCACCAAACAACTAATGTGATTGCCAACCAGCTTATTGCAGGATTTTGAAAAAATAAAGAAGAAATCCACAGTTTCATTTTCTAAGAATTTTTTGAGTTTCTTGAATCACCATCTCTACAGTAATTTGCTTCATGCACTGATTATCAGTACATGAAGATTTTTTCTGATTAAATACAGAGATACACGGACTACAGGCCAAACCAAGTGAAATCGTCTTAGCATGCGGGCTCATTGGACCAAATATTTTTGGTGTTTCCGGACCAAACAAAGCAATAATCGGAATATCGGTTGTAGATGCAAAATGAACTGGGCCAGAATCATTGGTAACCAATAAATCACTGAGAGAATAGAGGGTTATCAATTCTTTGAAAGTTGTTTTACCCGCAAAATTAATCACTCTATCAGGATCAATTTTCAAAGCTAAATCCGCACACGCCTCATTTTCTTCCGGACTTCCCGTCAAGACAACGGTAATTTCTGCATTTTCCAGGAGTCGTTTGCCCAGTTCAACAAAATTTGACAGTGACCACTTTCGCAGGGGAACAATATCACTGGCATTCGCATTAAGCAAAACAATCTTTTTGAAACTAAAATCTGAAATTTCTCCCTGCAGACGCTGCTTTAAAATTTGATGTTCATTTTCAGGGATTTCAATTTTTAACCTATTTTTAATTTGGGAAGCGACTACTTCTTTCAGGGTAGGTTCAACTGACTCCGGTTCCTCCAATAATTTTGCTAAAGCGAAATATGTTTGTGAAGCATGCAGATGTGGATTATAAACCAAACGATGCGTTAGGAGATTTCCCAGATAAACACCTTCAGCCAAAAAACGATGACAACCTAAACGTTTTGAAGCTCCTATCCAGGTAGCTACCAAAGTACTGAATCTCGTAAACGGTTCTAGAACAACTGCTGAAACTCTGACCTTCTTAAAAACATTACGAATCTTGACGATGTCACCTAAAATGTTTTGAATTGAGCTTGTTCTGATCAACAAGATGTCTTTCTCCTCAAAACCCATCAGTTCTAATGTCTGTTTCCCAGCAGGAGCGGTGATGAAACAAATCCGGCTCTGTGGATGTTGTTTACGCGCTTCCTGAATTGCAGGATATGCCACTACTAACGCCCCGATTTCAGCAATACCGATAAAGACAATAGTGTCATTTGATTCAGCTCCAATACCTGTTTTTTTATTTTTCCAAATTAACAAACTTGTAAAAAAACATAGTGGTATCCCGGCCCATCTGTCAATGAACCTCATTGTGTCTGGATGCATTTTTTCTCTTTAATCTTCTCGTTTTGTTTCTTTTTTTACTTGCCGTGAAAACCTCCATCACCTTTTTGGATAGACTGCTCCAAAAACAAAGACATTTGTAACTGTGATGTTCATTCACAGTTTAAATTTAGTTGCTGCGTGGGTGTATTTCAGTCGAAATTATCCTTGCGAATCCTGGATAGTAAGTTGGATTTTACGTCTGCCGCGGAATTCGTTAAAACCCAAATTAACTGCGAGTTGTGAAGGCAACTTTTCCGCAAAGTTCTCTGCGCGATTCCAGCCTATAATTTCAACATTTCCATTTACTTGCCATTTGACATGTATCTCTTTGAGTCTTGTGAAAGGTGATTCCGGTGTTTCAACAGAAAATAGCGGTTCCTGATTTCCTTCTCCAAAAGGCTGGAGACGCTCTAACTGCTCCACAAACATATTCGTTAATTTTGGAAAATCCAGTGAGCCATCCAATTGCAATTTAGGCTCAATTGATTCAGGAATATTTTTCTTGCAAAAAGCAAAAAACCGTTTCCGAAACTCATTTAAATTTTCCGGAATCAACCTGCAGCCAGCTGCTGCGGCATGACCACCGAAACGTTCCAGTAAATCTGCACATTCCGAAAGTGCGTCCTTCAAATGCAGTTCCGGAATGGAGCGTCCGGAACCTTTCAACTTTTTTTCACGCTCACTGAGTATCAGCACTGGCTTGTAAAAACGTTCCACCAAACGGGTAGCGACAATGCCGTTTATCCCTTCGTGAAATTCCGGAGAGGTCAAAATCAATGCCGGATTATGCTTTTGTTCTTCCACGAGAGTAAGAGCTGTTTCCAGCATCTCTCCTTCTTTTTCGCGTCTTTGTATATTTGTAGCATCCAGTTTTTTTGCCATTTTTTCAGCATCGTTCAGATCGTTTGAAAGCAAAAAGTGAACTGCCACATCTGCATCTTCCAGACGACCTGCCGCATTCAGCAAAGGCGCAAATTGAAAACCTAATGTACGCGAAGTAATTGTTTTAACATTTTTTAATTTCTGTAGTACCTGAATTGCCAGCCTCGGTTTTTCATTCATCACCCGGAGTCCGTGATGCGTCAAAATCCGATTTTCATCCACGAGAGGCATCACGTCCGCCACCGTGCCTAAAGCAGCTAAATCAAGAATGTCGCGCAAATTTGGTTCCGGCCTTTCTGCAGTCCACCATCCGGAGTACCGCAACGATTTGCGTAATGACATAATCAACTTGAGTGCCACACCGCATCCGGAAATTTTTTTGAACGGATACTTACATTCAGGATGATTTGGATTGACCACGATTCCGGAAGGCAGTAAACTAGGATCCGCCAAATGATGGTCTGTGATTATTGTTTTTATCCCTTCATCATTCAATCGCTGAACTTCCCTGGCTGCGGTTATTCCGTTGTCCACAGTAATGACCAGTTCCGGTTTCATTTCCAGCAAAATATCTGTGCTTGATTCCGTTAAACCGTAACCATGTTTTATACGGTTCGGAATAAAAAAGTCTAAATCCAGCTTCCCACATTTATGCAAAAACTCCAGCATCAAAGCCGTCGCCGTGATTCCGTCTACGTCATAATCGCCTAAAATTACAATGCGCCTATTTTCAGTAATCATCTCCTGCAACAGATTCACCGCTTCCTGCATCTGGCGAAGTTCAAAAGGATCCCGGAGATTTTTTAGTTGCGGATTTAGAAAAGATGTGATTTCTTCACGCGTTTTGTATCCTCTACGCAAAAGTATTTCTGCCACAATCGGATTCGTATTCCACTCACGGCACAATTGTTTTACTTGTTCAGGATCTGCTGTGGATGAGTCATACCATTGTTTTTGGGGCAACATCAATTTTCCAGCTCCAGGTTCTTTTTTTTGAACCTTCGCCTTGATTTTGGAGGTTGGGGTTCCGGCATTTTCCATACTATATTTTCTGGAAGGACTTTTTCATTTTCCAGAAAACTAAACATTTTCAAACATATCCAGGCATCGGTAGCCGCATAAAGACATTGACTTGAATTAAGATCCGGACGCTCCCAATTCGTTAATTGTTCTTTTTTAGATATACGGACTCCAAAGAAAATAGCCGCGAGATTCCGTAAGCCGCAAGTTATAATCCCCAACTCACTCCCGATGTTTGACAATTCAACAAAACCTTGGGCCTCAAATTTGCGTAATTTTCTGAGTGCACGGATATCATCCAGAATCGCAACTCCAACTTTTGAAATTTCCGGATCTGCCAACAAAGACGCCAATTCCTCCGGAAGTCCAAAATAGTTTAAGCGGAACAAAAAAGCATCATCACGTGTGGATAACTGCAAAAGTGAAACTGAATACTGATCGCCTTTCTTGAAGGTCGGTCGTGTTTCAGTATCAAAACCCAAAACAGAGGCCTTACGCAATATTTTTATTGCGTCACTTACATCTTTACTTTCTGTGATTAAATGGATCTTACCTTCAAACGATTGAATCGGTAGAGTCTTGATGTGTTCTTTGCTCAGCCTTTCCGGAAAACGCTGATCTATTTCGGAATTGATGATTTCTCCAGAATTTAAATTTGATTGATGTAACGAATCTGTTTCAGTAGAGTCGGAATTAGTTTGCAAATCTTGTCTATGCATTGCGACAATTGTGAGTCAATGGTTTTCAGTAGTGAACGTTTCCGGTTCGGCATTTAAATCTCCGGACTCAGAATGTTTGATAAAGTTTTGATACTCTGCCAGTGCCAGTTCAATAGTTTCCCAGGAGAAACCGCGCTGGTAAAGTTTTTGGTTTAAAACCGCAGGTGATTGTTCTTTTCCTTTTTTATGCAAACGTTCCAGGCACTTTAGTGCTTTTTTCAGCCACAACTCCTGATTGCCGAGTTTATGCAGAATTTTCTCTGACATTTCACGGGAGATACCGCGATTTTGAAGATCCTGTAAAATCTTGTACGGACCATTTGGATTGTTCGCGAGTTTTGATTCGACAAAACGATTGGTAAAACGCTCGTCACTTTGAAAATCGCTCTCTTGCATTTCCTGTAAACAACGCTCCACCAAGACAGAAACATCAAATGCCGCGTATTTATAAAAACGTTGTTGCAGCTTTCTGCGTAATTCAAAAGCAGAATGCTCACGTGCGGCGAGAAAGCTCAGTATTTTGTTGCGGATCGTCGTGTAGCAGGCTTCTTTCTCCAATAATTCCTGCTGCTCGTCAGTCAGCGGCAAGTCTTTTGGCTGCCCTAAACCGGTCCATATCTCAGCAGCCAGTTTCAGCTCACGCTTATCACTTAACTTAAGTGTTACCGTGCCGTCATAAGAAAAATGAGCCGTTTCTACAAAAACTAAATTTTTATTTCCAACTAACTCCAATATTTCTAATCTCCATGCGATTCCGCCCACGAAACCACCGTGACGAAAATCCAGAAGTTTTTGCACAACTGGTAAAAATCAATCCGTACATGGCTCGTGTTTTCGATTATCCGGAACTTCTAATTCCGCATCCTACGCCTCAAATTTTTCAGCAACTCTGGGACAGCAAAAAAGAAAATATTCTTGCTGCTTCCGGAAAAGTCCATCTGGAAATTGGCTGCGGCTCGGGTCGTTACTTGATTGAATGGGCACTGGCAAATCCCCAAGACATCTTCATCGGCGTTGAATTGCGTTACAAAAGACTCGTACTCGCTGCAAAAAAAATGGAACATCAAAATATTAAAAACATCCTGTTGATGCGTGAGCGAGGTGAGTTTTTGCATGAATATTTGCCAAACCAAAGTTTGGACTGCATGCACATTAATTTTCCTGACCCCTGGTCCAAAAAAGCACGACGCAAAAATCGTATCCTCAGTACTGAATTTCTAAGCCAGATGCTTCCCCTTTTCCGTTCCAAAGGTGAACTACGTTTTAAAACTGATCATCTCGAATATTTTGAAACGGTAACTGAGATCCTGCAGCAACTCAAAACCTACAAGATTGATGAACACACCACAGATTTGCACCTGAGTGATTACAATGAAAACAATATACTGACGGAGTTTGAGATGTTATTCAAGTCGAAGGGTAACCCACCAATTGGTTACCTAAAAGCAACAGTCCAGTAGCGGTATAGTTCTGGCTCAGATTTAAAGCGACCCCTTGTAATAAAAATGATTTGCCCTTGAGTGACTTTCAATCCTCACAAGGTTGGAGTCAAACAAGGCTTGGCGGTTAATTTTAAGCGGTTGAATCAAGCGGTTTTTGAAAATCCGGGTCAGCCAAAATAAATCCCATTCATTTATTTGAATCTCCCGAAGTTGGATGTCTGTATAATCTTTTTTTTGAGAAAAACGAAAACTGGATCTGAGATCCAAAAGATCACCCTTCATTTTTCCAGAAGCTAAAACACGTATCTCTTTCCTCGAAGTCTGAATGCCTAAGTTTGTGATTTGTGGGTATTTTGCTCGCACCTGTTCTTCCAGTGTTTGATCTCTAAGAATAAAGTGTATTTCAATTTTTTCATATTTCATAAAAATTGGCCACTTTGAATGAATGGATCGTTGGACATTCATGAGTGGATTTTCAATGAGTATTTCTACAGAATCAGCAAATAACAAATCAAATGGAGCTGGAGATACATTCAATAAAACCTCTTGATTCCCTGTCTGAGCATTGATTCGTGTCTCAATTTCCAAGTTTTCAGGCTGCCATCTTTGCTGAATTTGTTCCTTTGTCCATTGCTCCCACTCGTTATTCCAAACAAGCCCTTGCTTTGCGATAGGATCGGTATAATTCAAATTTGCTGGGATAATCCTGAAAAATCGAAAATTTCCTTCAGCACTCTCAAATTCTGGCTTAAGGGTAAACTGTCCAGAAAGTTGCTTGCGCACCTCTTCAATTTCATAGTACAGACTCCGATAAAACAAAATATAAGAATTTGTGTAAGGTTCTGAGTAAAGGACTGATTTCATGTATTCAAGATGTTTTTTCAGTTGGTAGCTCTCCCTTCTATTGTGGAATCCTTGCAAATAATATCCGAGTCCCCACAGTGTATGATTTGAAAAAATTATACTCTTTGGACCAACGTATTCTTCCAAACGTTTTGAAACAGATTCAAGCCCTTGATAAGGTTTGCTGTAGGCGGTTTTAATATTGTGTTTTACGGCATTGATAGATTTGTTTAAAAGCCAAATGATGAGTATCCCAGCAAGTAACCAAGGCAAGACCTTGAATGCAGGACGTTCGACGAACCTTTTAAGCTTGGTTCCATTCCGACTTGCAGTGACAGCGTATAAATCTGCGATCAGAAAAGCAAAAGAGAGCATCACCAAAGGAAATATAGGGTATAAGTAAGCAATCCCACCCAGTTTGTTAAGATGAAAAACATAGACATAAAGGTAAAACAAGGAAAAACCAACCACCCCTAGATTCATCAAATCATATAAAAGTGGTGTCCTTCCATTCATTTTTGAGTGCAGAACCCTTCCAACGCTCAGTATAATTACTAGAGCAAATGTTGGGGCCAAATAGTGCCACGAAACACCGATCATTTGTGAAAATCGCTCTGCAAGTTCAGAAATTCTCCATTCAATTGATCCTTGAACTTCGCGCATCCCATGTCCAGAAACTTTTTCGACAATACCCAAACGCCAAATAATGTCCATAAAAATTTTCAGCCGTTGCTCTGCTAAAAAAATACTCCAATATACAACTGAAAAAAATACAATACTAAACCCAAACACACTATTTTTTAGGGCGTACCACAAAGACCGGCTTGGATCAGGATTCCTGTAAATTGCGCAAATGATAATCCAATAAAGGTAGAGTGGGCCGAAAGCTAGTGTGGTTTGTTTGACTCCAAAAGCTAGACCTATTGCAACACCTCCCCAAAAATAATGTTGTTTGAGCAAGAGCCAAAATGACCATAAAATGGTTGTCACTAACAATCCATCCACTAAACCTAACCCGGACATTTCCACGGCAGTAGGTGAAATAGCAAGCATAAAAGCGGCCCAGTATCCCGCAACCTCACTATGCAATTCTTTGCCGATAGCATACATTAACACAACGCCTATCAATCCAGCCAAGAAACTGGGGAGCAACGCAACGGATTCATGAACTCCGAATAGAGCAAAAAATGCAGCTTGGACATAGAAAAAAACAGGAGGCTTATCGCTTGCGTTGGGGCCGGTTAACCAGTAATCCCCTTTGGATATTTCAGCACTGATTCTGGCATAGTTCGCGGTGTCAGAGAACAAAGGTACTATGTTGTAACTTCCAAGTCGAAAAAGACAGGCAAGAAGCAATATAAGTAAAATTATATAATTGCCTTTTATTTTAATCATTTGAAATACTCTTATCATTTGAATCAAAATTATCTAATTGTTTATTTTCGTTCAGATTCATTGTTTTCCAGACTATGTAATGCGGTCTTTTTTTGACTTCAAGATATATTTTGCCGATATATTCACCTATGAGACCTAGAAAAACCAGTTGTACACCACCTAAAAAATAAATGGGTAACACGATAGAAGTCCAACCCGGAACGCTATTGCCGAATAAATGAGTCAAGAAACCCCAAGCCGATGCCAATAGCGAAAAAAAACATACAAACAGCCCAACCAAAGAAGCGACCCTAAGGGGGATAACACTAAACGATGTGATCCCCTCAAAGCTAAATTTCAACATGGCACCCAATGGATATTTGGTTTTTCCTGCAAGCCTTTGTTTGCGTTTGTATTTCACCGTACAATGCTTAAATCCAATCAGTGGAAACAGACCTCTAAGGAACATATTAACTTCCCCATACTGCTTAAACGCTTCTAAGACTTGTCTGCTAACTAACCTGTACTCAGCATGGTGTGGCACAATAGATACTCCAAGCCATTGCATCAATTTATAAAATCCCGTTGCAGTAATTCGTTTAAAAAAAGTATCTTCCTCCCGATCATTTCGCACACCATAAACAATTTTAAATCCATTGCGATAGCAGATAAGCATTTCTTCTATTAGTTCAGGTGGATCTTGCAGATCTGCATCCAAAGATATAACAGCATCACCTTCAGCAACTCTCAGGCCTGCAGATAAAGCAGCCTGATGACCAAAATTTTTGCTGAATGATAGTACTTTCACAAACTTTTCTTTTTGGGAATATTCATCAAGAAGTTCAAAAGTTCCATCAGTCGAACCGTCATCCACATAAATAATGTTGAAATCGTCTATTAATTTTTTTATCTTTACTTCTTCCAAAATACTTCGGACTCTGGAGTGAGTACTCCTTAGCACCTCCTCCTCATTGAAGCAGGGAATTACAATATCTAGCTGCATAAACTTTGGTTAGATGATGTTAGATTTATTAAAGTAGAATGAAATATTATGTACTGCCTGATCAATTTTGATGTTTTCTGTGATAAAGTGTCAATCTAGCCTTTGAGAATTCTCTTAAAACTTGGAATTTATCACCCACCCCATCTAGCTTTAGTGCTGACAGGAATTTAATTTCATCTCTGTAGATACTCTCTGTCTTTGAATCTTCCAAAGACATACCTTCCCTTTTTAGACTTACCAAATAACCTTCATGTATTAGTAAAAATTCTATTTTAGATTGCTCGATGATTTGCATTTTTGGGTTTACTTGATGTGCATTTGTAAACCATTGAGAATCCAAGAGAAATCCGCGAGGCGTTAAAATGTGAGAATCTTGAGGAACAATAATCTTTAATTCAGCCATTGCTTGACGAACATGAACCAGTCTATCAGCAATTCCCTTTCGTACTCTGAAATCAAAACTGGCATGTTTGGTCTGCTGTTGTAAGCCTGCCGCAACAACAATAATTAGCAAAATAATACCTGCAAACTGTCTCTTGGTTGAAGGAGTCACAGACAGCCAATATACTCCAACAAAGGTGAGCAACATCAGAGAGGGCGCAACGTGAATCAAATAACGTGCAATTAACACCTCCACTTCCACAAATACGTACCCTGTGCCAATCAAAACCCATATCAAATTAGCAATATATAAAGCTGGTACCGGCCTGCTTAACCATTCTCTCAAGTTATTTCGGTTTTTATAAAATCTCCTAGCAAAAGAATAAAGTGATAATAAAAGCAAAATAGAGTAAGAATAACCGACTAATTCGTTAGAGGCTGTATATTCAACCCAGTCAAAAAGATTTATTTCTGTGTAAGTTTGTACTTTGCGTTCAGACTGGATTCCTTGCCACAAGCGTTGCCAATGAAATACTTGGTAGGGTGTAAACAGAATCACTCCACTTAACAAAGTAGTCAATGAGCCTATAATCCACAAAATAATTGTTCTTAGACCCTTAATACGACCAATCCACAGACCTATCAAGAATATCATTCCAGCCCATGGCAATAATAGAAGTGCCTGCAACTTGCTCGCTATCGCCAGAGCGATACCGAGGCCCATCCAAGAGAGCATGAGGAATCGTGGTCTACGCAAATATTCAGTTGCAGAAAATATCGCAATCACAATACCCAAAAGCATTGGAGGTTCAGGATGCATGGTTATAGCAAAAAAATAACTTCCGCGCTGCATTCCGACAAAACACATTCCTAATAAAGCCCACTTCCACGATTCCATGAGGCTTGAAAGTCTCCAAAAAACAGTCAAAATAAGAACCTGTATGCTAAGGTAAGAGGCCCAACGTGAACCTGTTATGAATCCAACTGTGGAAATTGACTCTTCAAAGCCGTTTAAAAACCAGGATACGAGATAGCTAATATGGGAGTAAAAGGCCGTATAAGCTTGATGTAATAGTTCCCATGTATGCTGAGACTGCATCCTCTCAATACTCCTCAAATGCAGTCCTTCATCGAGCCAGAGTAGGTCGGCTTCACGAGCATTCCGGATGTCCAGCCAAATCATTGGCGCCGTAAAATAATAGAACGTACCCAAAAAAACACTCACCAATAAAATAGGTAATACACGGTTAAATAATTTATTTGTAAATAATATTCCGGCCACTTTATCCTTTCAGGATCTCAAAAAAACATTAAAATAATCTGAACATCTCTCATACCTTTTTTCACGCTTGAAAAATCAGAACGATCTATATCAAAGTTTGGAAATAGCTTTGATGAAAACTTTATCTCTACCTCAATCCTACTTAATAATAATAATAAATCGACAATATGGGGTATGAGATTCGGCACTAAAGAGCCTATCACCGTATTTCATCAACCATTAGTTATCAAGTCAATTACAGTAATGCCGCTAGCGATCTGAATCAAATTTCAATAAGAGACGGCTTGGAGAATATAACTATGTATGTTAGTATCATTCTTCGTTAAATTGCTTTCATTGCCTTGCTAAAAAAGGGTGGATTTCCAAATTTGCCAGGATCATTTTCATTGACATCGGCATTCTTTCTACATTCAGTTTAGATAAAATTAATATGACTTCTCGTGTGATGGTATTGGGTGTGGGTGCTTTTGCACATGCGGTACAGTCCATCCTGCAAGAAGATGGTGCAGAAACCGTCTGTTATCTGACACGTCCTTATGGCCACTATGGTCCTTCCGCTCTCGGCCAAACATGGAGTGCTGAAGATCATCCATCGCCTTTACCTTTGTTTGAAAAATTTCAACCGGATTTGATCATTCCACAGGCAGTGGCCTGGGCGGAACAACCTTGGGCAGCAGATTTAGTCAAGCAGGGTTGGCCAATTTTTTGTCCTGTTGGTGATGCAATGCGCATAGAAATATCACGGCAGGAGTCCTCCGAATTGTGCAGACAATACGGAATCCCGGTGCCAGCTTTTCACCATGTGCAGAATCGACTGGAGGCCCGTAAACTTATGCAGGATGATCCCAGACCTTATGTACTGAAAAATCCGATTTGCTCTCCATTCAGTCCCATTCATGCCA
>Ga0209776_1000585_pt1 | contig 24099 bp, 24 predicted proteins | sample SaaInlLV_10m_DNA_3_FD_184670 | JGI IMG/M metagenome (GOLD analysis project Ga0209776, IMG submission 184670) | Marine microbial communities from expanding oxygen minimum zones in the Saanich Inlet - Saanich Inlet SI073_LV_165m_DNA (SPAdes) (version 2) | ecosystem: Environmental > Aquatic >...
AGTGTTGGGCCTTGCTCCTTGATCATTCCGGCACCCATCGTCATGTGTCCAACTTCTGAACCACCCATATCTTTATCATTCGGCAACCCGACGTGCAGACCATGAGTCCACAACTGAGTGTAAGGACAACCTTTTGTCAAACGGCTCATTACCGGCAGATCCGCCTGATAAATGGCATTTGTCTCATCAGCTTCACCAACACCCCAACCATCCAAAACCACATGAATCAACGGGCCTCGTCCGGAAAAATGTTGTGGAAGATTTTTTAGCGCAATCATTGGCTTATGGTGAGTTTCTTATTCAACCCGAAGAACACATTCTTCCGGTAATCGTTCATAAAGAAAATTGAAGGCTTGTTCCAAATAAGCAGAGTCTCGACATTCAAGAGTCAACTTAACGTCATAGTCTTCCCCTGTTACTTTTGGATATGATCCAAGCATCAGCTGCGGAAATGCTTCCTGAGTTGCGTCCAGTGACTCTGCGATTACGCCTTCATCTGCTTTGAGATAGATTTGTTTCAGCACAATCGGAGTTGTCCGGAAGCGTTCTTTGATCCCTGAAAAGCGGATTTTCAGATATTCCGGAATTCCCGGAAACACAAATATATTATGAAACTGCAACTGTGGTCCACGGCCTTCGGCATATTCAATCAGTTCCGAACCTTCCGGAATCATGGCCATTCTGCGGTGTGCAGCAGTCATGTTATCGCCGTGATAATTATGGATAGCCTGCATGATCCGGGGTGATTCAAAAAGTTCTGTACCGAAACCTTTGGCAATTGAAGCAACGGTAATATCATCATGAGTTGGACCGATTCCGCCACTGGTGAAAACCCAACTGAAACGCTCAGAAAAATCAACTGTGGTTTGGCCGATGATTTCCGGAATGTCTGGAATAGTGATGATTTGCTGTACTTCTACTCCAAGCGCCCTCAGTTCCTGACATAGATATGGCGAATTGATATCAGTAACTTTTCCTGATAAAATTTCATTTCCGATAATGATAATACCTGCGGTTTTCAATTGCTTCCTCCTCAACTTTTCAAAAATGACCTCAGGCCTGGTGTACAGCTGTGCTGAGAAACAGGAATGTCCAAGGTCTTATTTTTTCAATTATTGAATGCGTTTGATGATGTGATAACCAAACTGCGTTTCTACCACACCGCTTACTGCGCCTGCTTCCAGGCTGAAAACCACCTGGTCAAATTCAGGAACCATTTGCCCACGTGTGAAACGTCCTAAATCTCCACCTTTTGGTCCTGAAGGTCCGTCAGAATATTGACGTGCCAATTCCGCGAAATCAATTCCATCTTTAAGATCTTTCAGTATTTTCTCTGCTAATTTTTTTGCTTCTTTCCGGTCACGCTTTTTAGTAGCACGCAAAGCACCTTCGTAGGTTATCAGGATGTGACTTGCAGTTACAGCTTCAAAAGATACACGACGGAAAATTAAATAGCCGAATGCTGAATCGACCGGATCACTGATTTGTCCTACTTTTAATGTGAAAGCAGGTTTGAGGAAAGCAGGCAGATTTGGTTCTTTTGCAGATAATAACGGCAATTTAGTTTGTTGGGCAAGATCAGAGAAACTGTCGATCAGCTCCGAAAAAACAACACCTTTCCGTCTGGCCAAGTCAGTCAGTTTTTCTGCGACTTCCTCGGCAGCGGCTTTATCGTAGTAAATATTTTGTTTAGGTGTACGTGCACCTTTGTAGGTCACAACCAGCATTTCAACACTTACTTCCTCTGCCGCCGGCTGTCCTGATTTTGGAACAGTTGCAGGATCTATTTTTGCGGTTGAGACAGGAATTACTTTCTTATTTTTTTCAGTAAGATCATTGTTACGCTGAGCAAGCAGTTTTTCCGCAGCTTCCGGATCAAACGACTTTGCGGATTCCCCATTCCTGAGAATTGTCACCGCAAGAAGTTGATCCCCTTTTTGAATAGTATTTACCACATTCATGCCCTCAACAACTTCGCCAAAAACCGAGTGTTTATTGTCAAGATGCGGTGTAGGTACATGTGTAATAAAAAACTGACTGCCGTTTGTGTTTGCGCCAGCGTTTGCCATTGACAGTATGCCTGGTTTGCTGTGCTTGAGATCAGGATGAAACTCATCCGGAAAATTATAACCCGGCCCGCCGGAACCTGTTCCAAGAGGATCTCCTCCCTGAATCATAAAATCCTTGATCACACGGTGGAAACTCAAACCATCGTAAAATCGCGTTTTGTTGCTTTTACCTGTAACAGGGTCTTTCCACTCTTTTGTACCTTCTGCAAGTCCAACAAAATTGGAAACTGTCACAGGTACGCGTTGGTAAAAAAGCCTTAACACAATTTCGCCTTTGGAGGTTTTCATTTCTGCATACAGTCCATCCGGAAGAGTTTCCGCCAAAACTGACCCTGAAAACTGAAATGCCACAAAAGAGAGTAATAACAGTGTGATAATAGTTTTGAATAAATGCGTTTTGGCTGAAATTATATTAGTCATGATAATTCTTATTTAGGGTAATACTAAAAAATAAATGAAACTTTGACAAATTCGTGAAAAATCGAAAATACACAATTTGCCATTTCGATTATGTAGAAATCTTAATGATATTAAAGTGGCCGCTTAATTAAAATTTCTCGCTTCACTTGAAATGACGCAGTTTTAAGATTTTCTCCATGTACATCAACTATGATTTTAGAACAATTGAATGAAGAAAAGTAATCGTTTCAGACTAGCTTTTTACATTGATGCTCTCAAGTTTTTTGTGCAAATCAATAGCGTGCTGCTTTAGATCGTCACAGCAATATTACATAAATATTTAAGTTCAGGATGAATTTTCCAGCAAAAACTCAACTGCCTCCCACAAATCTGCTTGCCAATAATCCGGTTCCGCAGATGCCTTTCCGTCCTGGCCTGCATGTCCGGTACGTACGCCAATCGAGCATGTGCCCCATTTTGCAGCTGCCGCAAAATCACTGGTGGAGTCTCCAATAAAAACTGTTTCCGCTGCGCTAAATCCATGTTCTGCAGATGCCTGCTCGAGCAGTAGGGTACCTGGTTTACGGCAGGCGCACGCTTTTGCTACTGTTCTACGGTGACCGTTTTCCCAGTCAGGATGATGCGGACAATAATATTGACCGTCAATATGCGCCGCGGATTTTTCAAGTTCAGCACGCATTTTCTCTGTTATAGTTTGAAAAACACTCTCACTCAAATCTCCCCTGGCAAATGCAGCCTGATTTGTAATTACGAAACATCGCCAGCCCCTGGCATTAAGTCTGGCAACTGCAGCAGCGCTTTTGGGAATCATCACAAACTGCTCCGGACTCAGGATCGGCCCCGGCTCCTCGTTAATTACACCGTCACGGTCCAGCAGAATGACACGTATATTATTAAAAATAGAGTTGGACATTTTATATAATATTTTCTTGTTTGAACTAAATCGTCCTCTGAACCGCCGCATAGTCCTTGTTCTTCGGCATCGCAAACAGGCATTTGCCGCCGCTGCGTTTGGCCCACAGTTCACCCAGAGCTTGTTTCTCTTGGCTGTCTTGATTACTTTCGATGAGTTGGCCTTTATACTCTACTACCAACACCCGATCGTCTTTCAGTTTGCAAACAAAATCTGGATAAAATTTGTCTGTAGAGGTTTGCAACCAGAAGGATTGCCCAGGACGACGCACCGTATTCCGCATCCGGTCTCGCACTGGGATATCCTTTTTCGGAAAGCAAAGCCACGCACTTTCTGAGTTCCCAATGATGATCCAAAAAATGTGTTTCTTCAAATGCCTCAAAAATATCACCTTGTTTGATTGCCAGCAACGGAACCTTGAAAGGGATTTTCTTTTCGGCAGGCGTGAGTTTTTCTTCTTCCGGATTTTTGTCTATGGAAAGAAAATACGCCCGTTCCACTTCACATCAATGCCTTCCAATTCTCTTTTGTGCGCCAACTCGTTGGCCGCGACTTCGATGCTGTGACAAGCGACAATCGTTTTGCCTCCGCCTGTCGGAATTCTCAGGCAAACATAGAGCAAACCCGGCAATTCGTCGACTTCGTGATACGGGTTATTGATTCCGAGCGTTTTGCCTGTGACGGAATAAAACGAAACATTGGCATCACCGGTGCGAAAGTATTCTTGAAAATACTCGCTCAAAGCGTCTAACGCCCATTGCTGATAGTTCTTGATTTGCCAAATTTTATCCCCAAATAGTAGTCAATCCTTCAACTTCGGCAAATCTCCTGTCACTGGAAATAATCGGAACATCAAGCCATTTTGCGGTAGCCAAAATTAAGCGATCATGGAGTTCAAAAAAGGCTACTTTTTCCGCAACAATTAAAATTTCCGGAGTCAAATTCACAATTTGATAAATTGAGGAGGTGTTTAATGAGTCCAGTGTTTCTTTCAAAGTGATAGGGATTCGATGTTTTTCAGAGAGATAAAGAATTTCCATCAAACTGACAGTGGACAAAAACAAAGTATGGTCAGAGGTATCGGTCGAATTCAGTATTTTTGCCGCTTTTTTACCAATTTTTGTGTTCCCTGAAAGATGACGTACAATAGCAACCGTATCCAATAAATAATTCATTAAATGTCTCTTTTCAAAATCTGTACTCCCAACTCATTTCTTGCTTTATGAAGCTCTGCTTCAATGTTCAATTTTTCAAATCCCCGATGTTTCCAAATGCCTCTTAAGTTGGAAGCGGTCCTCTTTTCCAGTGCAGTTTGAGAAAGCAAAGATTTTAAAAAGTGCTGAAGTTCATTGAGCTTATCTTCCGGGATCATAGCAAGTTCCCTCGTCATCTCAGTTTTCATAATCGCTGTTGTATTCATTTCTTCTCCTTAATTTTGACAAAATATGGCCTTATTTTATATAGTTTGTAGGAAATTTACTGAACCTTCAATTCATAAGGGATTTGGCAAAACGTAATCTTTTCTTGTTTCAGCCGTTCTGCTCCCACTCGGCAACTCGTGCACCACGTTTTGATTTCCGGGCTGTTCACGTTGTCGTTGTAAACCCATTTTTCATTTCCGGTGTTGTACGGAGGATCAATATAGACGCATTTGACTTTTCCAGCATATTTCGGAAGCAAGGCTTTGAGAGCCAGCAAATTACCGCTTTCCGGATCACCCACCGACAATTCTGGATCACACCGGAGCAAGTGAAACGGCACGTCCTTGTGATGATTTACGACGGCTTTTTTGCCGATCCAGTCGAGTGTGGGCATTATTATTTTTATTGGGAAAGTGCTTCCAGAACTGCTTGTGGTTTTTTTGCAACGATATTCAGTAATACCAATGCTGGTCCTTGTGGTTTGCGGTCTCCTCTTTCCCAATGCCGGAGTGTGCCGAGACTGATTCCAAAGGATGAGGCAAATTCGGTTTGGCTCATGCTCATATTAGTTCTAATTTTTTTTACATCAATAGCATCAAAATTGTGAACAATGGCTTTTCCTGTTTTACCTTTAGCAAACTCAATGGCTTCTGAAAGTCCTTGTTTAATACTATTGAATGCTTCGCTCATTGTTTTCTCCATAAGTTATAATCAACAAACGTACAAATTTTTCCAATTCATTTCGTTCTGATTTTAATAAATTTGCTTTTTCATTCTTCCCAAACAGGGTCAGTAACAACAATGGTATGGTCTCATTATGAAAATAATAGATAATTCTGACACCGCTACTTTTCCCTGAGCCTTCTGTGGCCCCGCGTAGTTTTCTAATTCCAACTTGTCCTTTCATTACATCGCCAGCTTTAGGATGTATTGCAAGATAATGAACAATATTTCTATTTTCATCGTCACTTAATCTCTTTTCAGAACGACGTCTTTATTCGGGCAATTCAACGATAGTTTGCATACAAAAAGTATAATCCCTTGGATTACCTATGTCGAGAAAATTATTCTTTGCTGGATGAGATTTATTTGGTTATTCTTTGCTGAATCACTTTAATTGAAACTCAAAGCATAGCCTTTGAATTTTAGAGTTTTGACAGTTTACGGACTGCTGCAAAAAACTGCGGCCACTGTTGTCCCTGTTCTTCAAAAAGCAGAGCAAATTTTTCTACCTGACTATGGTAGCGCTGTACACCGAGCAAATGTGAGTTATTCAGCTTTTTATTAAACCAGTTGTGATAGGAAAGCACTTGAAATTCTTTTTTGCGGTTCTCGTAATTTTCATGCAGTTCAACGAATAACTGCTCTTTTTTCTGCAGCTTTTCAGTATCCGAAAAATTTTCCGCAAACATGATTTCCATTTTTTCAAAAGTTGTATTAACCAGTTGCCTGAAGAGGCGCCGATCTTTACGCGCACCCAAATACCACTGATAGGTTTCATCCAGCTTGCCTTCAATAAACGTTGAATTTTCTGATTCACCAAGAAATTGCCGCAGACCTTCCTGTTCCACAAAAACCGCGAATGATTCATTAAACGCAGTGTCATTGTTAACATAAACGATTTGATGCGCCATTTCGTGGATCAGTGTCGCAATCAGTTCAGCATCATGCTTCAGCAGAAAAGTACTCAGAACTGGATCTGAAAAATAATTCGGCAGCCAGGGCTTATTGAGCCAACCAAGAGTAGAGTATGCGCTTACCCCTCCCACTGAAACATCCAGCTTCTGCTCTTTCATTTCCAACGCAAACGCTTCGGCATCTGCTTCATCAAAATAACCGCGGTATTCCTGACAGCCGACAAACCAGTAACACCATTGCTGTGCTTTCAACTCAAGAGGCTGTGCTGCAGTAACAACCATGGTCACAAAAGGACGTCCCAGATCAACATAAGCTGTGTAAGCTGCATTGTCCGGAAGCCCCATGTTTCCGCTCGCAAAAGTGCGGACACTTTCCACCAGTTTCAGTTTTCGTTTTAATTCAGCAGATGTCTCATCTGATTCCAGCAATTCCTGAATGTCCTGCTTATGGTTCAGCAATTCGAGGTGACCGGACGCAGCCTGCCAGTAAAATCCAAGTTCTGAACAGCTACTCAAGAAAAATACTGCTCCAAGAGTTAAGAATAATTTTATCTCAGAACGCACAGTTTATTATGATAAGGGGGAATATTAGTTTAGAAATTCTAAAAATTTCTCTGCAGGTTTTATAATTCCAGCACGCTTGGCCAGCATATTATCATCTGCATCTAGAATCACGTACAATGGAAGGGCGACAGTTTTGAATCTACTGATTTGCATACGTTGGTTCTCGCCCGCTTTTTCACCACCGTCAGTATAAAGCTGAACCAGCACAAATTTCTGCTGAAAACGGGCCATCACATCCGGGTGAGAAAAAATGTTTTTTTCCATCCAGCGGCAGTTAACACAGGTGTATCCCGTAAAGTCAATAAACACTTTTTTGTTTTCCGCTTTCGCCTGTTTCAAAGCAGCAGGCAAATCAGTTTGCCACGGCAGAGCATGCGCCTTAACTTCTCCGGAAGTTTCAGAACTTGTTGTAAAACCGGAGCTGGATTCTGAAAATGTTTGCAGCACAGGCGGCAAGTATGTATCTACCCATGGATTAAGCGGTACTCCGACCAATCCCCGCAGCAGATAAATACCGAGCATGGCAAACAGGAAGGCTGCCGCAAATCCGCTACCGCCTGTCAATTCAACACGTACACGGTGAATGTTGATTCCGCCTAACAGAAAGAGCGCTGCAATCGTACACAGTATGACCCATGCAGCCAGCACAAAATCCCTGTCAATTATACCCAGTTGCCAGACTAAATCTGAGTTGCTGAAAAATTTAAAGGCCGCCGCTAGTTCCAGTAATCCAAGGATAATTTTTAGATGCAGCATCCAGTTGCCGGACTTGGACTGCATCGACTGGATAAGACGCGGGAAAATTCCCAACAGAAAAAACGGGAAAGCAAAAACCGTTGAGAAAACCAGCATTCCTATAATTGGCCAAAACCACATGCCCTGTGAAGCCGCGATCAGCAGCGTGCCTACAAATTGAACTGTACAGGTGAAAGATGTCAGCGTGAAAGCCAGCCCCATGGCCAGCACCCCTGCAGTTCCACTCAAATGTCTGGACCAGCGGTCCGCAATATTTCCCAATCCTCCCGGCGCATTCAGTTGTATGAAACCCATCATACTGAAGGCAAAAAGAGTAAACATCAGCCCAATAGCTAAATTGACCCAACCGTTAGTAGCAAACTGTACGGCACCTGCTGCACCTAAAACCATAGAAAACAGCATACCGGTAACCGTGTAAGTTCCCACAATTCCCACGCCAAAAAGACCTGCCAGCCGCAATGTTTCTCTGGGGCTTGCGTCACCCTGTTTGGTGAAAAAAGCGACAGTAACCGGAATCATTGGAAAGACGCAGGGTGTCAATAATGCCAAGAATCCTGCAATCACAGCCAAACCGATAAAACTCCAAAAACCACCCTTGAGTGCAGCTTCGATTTCAGAAATATCTTCCGGAGGATTATCAACTGCAAACTGCGGAATTTTGTATTCGTTACGTATCTCTCCTGTTCCAAGCGGAATTTCGATGGAAAACCTGTCAGTTTTGGGAGGCAGACAAACACGGTCACTGCAGGCTTGATAACTGAGATTTCCGCTGTTTTTCCAAACAGTACCTCCGCTTATTTCCTGCGGAATCTGGATGTTTTGGAACAGACTGACTTGCTCTTCATGAAAGCTCAACACCATGTCCAGAACAGGATCCGGCGCAGTGATAGGATTACTTTCGTAGACTGGTCCTATCAGGAGCAGCGATTCATCTTCGAAAGTCAGTGTGGTGGGAATAGGGGCAAAATCACCTTCGCCGGGAATTACGGAAAAAACGTGCCAGCCTTGATGGATTTTCAAATCCAAAATAATACGGGCGTGTTCTCCCGGACGTGGTTTTTCAGGTTCTAAACGTGTCTGAAAAGTTACAACGTTTTCCGGAATTTCTACTTCATCTTCAAATTGAGCAAAGACTGAATTTGGCAGCAAGGAAATGAGCAGCAAAACCAGCAACATCAACTGCCTAGGCAGAAGCATTGATTTGCTCAGATTTGTTTTAGTTGAAAAGAAGGGGGGCATGATTTGTGATTTTCGGAATTGGCTGTACATCTTGCAGAAGAGACAAGTGAGAAAATACAATCTGTCAAGCTGCTGAAAACGGTGACTTAAATTTTAGGTCCGTTTTCAGCAAAGATTTAGCGATACTTACTCGTCATTTCCTACAAGTATCGGTTCCATACGCATTGCCGGACTACCGTTCTTCACCCAAAGGCGTACCCGTTCTACGGTCACACCGTTTGGCTTGGTAATACTGGAAAGTTCTTCTGCGTAAATAATATCTTCTGACCTGAATTCGAAAACGTCACCACGTGATTCAAGCGGACTTGACAACAACAGAATCATGTTAGGATTGTAGTGTGGACGCAAGGCACCACAAAATGACGTTGCCTCATGTTCCAAAGTTTTGGAACGTCCACTCCGCTTTTGTATTTCGAAATACTTGCCTTCTTCAAGTAACTTAACAAAACCCATAGTGACCTTAACTGATACTTATAAGTTTTCCGGACGTAATTGACGTAATACTTTTCCGGCCTGCCACATTTCCTGATTGCTGACTTCCGCAAGTTCCTTTTCCAGTTTTTCACGGTAATCCGAACGGGAGTTGGATTCAATGGACACTTTAGCTTCAGTTCCATCCAGCACACTCTGGTAACACTTTTCAACCACAGGTTTTATTGCATCACGAAAACGCGGTGCCCAGTCAAGTGCTCCACGTTGAGCAGTAGTCGAGCAGTTAGCATACATCCAGTCCATACCTTTTTCAGCAACCAGAGGATATAGACTTTGCAGTGCTTCTTCAATTGTTTCATTGTAGGCTTCTGAAGGCGAATGTCCATGTTCACGCAAAACTTCATACTGCGCGAGGAAAGCTCCCTGAAGCAGTCCCATCAAAACACAACGTTCACCAGTGAGATCACTGTGAACTTCTTTCTTAAAAGTAGTTTCAAAAAGATGTCCGGAACCAATTGCAAAAGCTGTTGAAATGCAGCGTTCTCTGGCACGTCCAGTATAATCCTGATGAATTGCGAATGAAGCATTAATTCCGCGTCCTGCTTGAAAATGTGTACGTACAGTCAGTCCGCTGCCTTTTGGTGCAACCAGGATCACATCAACATTTTCAGGAGGAATGATGCTTGTATCCTCATGAAACACAATGCCGAAACCATGGGAAAAATAGAGAGCATCGCCATCATTTAAATTTGCTTTTACCATCGGCCATGCAGCAATCTGTCCGGCATCTGAGAGCAAATATTGCAGAATAGTCCCACGTTGTGCTGCTTCTTCTGTTTCAAAAAGCGTTTCGCCTTCAACCCAACCGTCTGCCAAAGCTTTGTCCCAGCTACGACCTTTACGCAGTCCCAAAATAACCTTGAAACCCTGATCGCGCATGTTCAATCCTTGCCCTCTACCTTGCGGACCATAACCTAAAATTGCTGTGACTTCATTTCCCAGAATGTTTTTGCATTCTTCAATCGGATAGTCCGAGCGCTCGACGATGGTTTCCTTAATTCCGTTAATTTCTATGTCTTTCATTCTCTCTCCATTGTGAGTATTTTTTTGATTTTCAAGCATTCTTTTTCAAGAATTTATCACTTACACTATGCTAAAATAAACCGTAAATGTCAATTCAATCAGCTATTTTGCGGGCAAAACAATCTACAACTTGAGACTTGTTAGGTATGTTTATTTTTTTTCAGCAGAGAGTATCGGCAGGGAAACCAGCGAGACTTCTGATTCATCCACAGAAGAATTTCCTGCAGCATCTTTAGAATCGTCATCCAGTTCTGTGATTCTACGCAGTATTTCTTCAGCAGTAGCTGGAAGATTTAGTCGAGGTATGGCGTCATTTCTTACACACGATAATGCATGTTTGACCGCAATCCAGACTGACAGACAAAGCATCAGCGGTGGTTCACCAACCGCTTTGCTGCGGCGGACGTTGATTTTATGCTGCGGATTTTCGATTGTGTCTACATTGAATATTTCCGGAAGATCCTGGATATTCGGAATTTTGTAAGTTGTCGGCGAATAGGACAAGAGCTCACCTTTATCAGAGTAACGCAAATCTTCATTTGTGACCCAACCAACTCCCTGAATGAAACCTCCAATAATTTGCCCTTTGTCAATGCCGGGATTTATAGTTTCACCAATGTCCATCAGCAAATCTGCACGTTCCAGCTTAAGCTGTCCCGTAAAACGGTCAATCAGCACTTCGGAAACTGAGGCTCCGGTTGTGTAATAAAAAAATGGTTCGCCTTTCTCCGTTTCACGGTTGAAATCAATTTCAGGTGTTCCGTAAAAACCTCGCTCGCCTAAACTGATCCTTTCCATAAATGCCAACTTTACCAGTTCCCGGAAAGTGATTTTATTTTCCGGAAAGCGAGACTTACTCCGATCATCATAAATTGTTCCGTTTTCAAAAATGATATTTTCCGGAGATGGATCTAAGCCACTATCCGGCGGCAACAAATAACTGCTGGCAAATTCCGTCAAATTTTTTCTAATTTTCCGGCATGCATTTAGCGCAGCCATGCCGTTCAGGTCGGTTCCTGCAGAAGCGGCAGTCGGCGGAGTATTGTTGTTTTTCTCAGTGGAGGTAATCATTATCCGCACATCGTCATATGAAATGGCGAATTCATCTGCGACTAATTGTCTGATTTTTGTGTTCAGTCCTTGACCCATTTCTGTGCCGCCGGTTGAAACCTGTACCGTACCGTCCTTATAAACATTCACCAGCGCATTTCCCTGATTGAGAAATTTGGTGGTAAAGGAAATTCCAAACTTCATCGGCGTTAAAGCAAGTCCACGCAAGTGCGTAGTGGACTGTCGATTGAACTGCTCCACTTCCTGCAAGCGTCGCCGATATTCCGAAGTTTCGGCAAGTTGATCCAGGATTTCCGGAAGAAGATGATTGCGTACCACTTGTCCGTATGGAGTAAGGTTACGATCAGCATGGTCATAACAATTGAGACGCCGTATTTCAAGAGCGTCTTTTTTCAAAACGAGGGCAATTTCCTGCATCACGTTTTCGATATTCGCCATGCCCTGCGGTCCTCCAAATCCTCGGAATGCTGTATTCGGCGGAAAATTTGTTTTGCAGATAGTTCCTTTAAAAAAGAGATTCGGAATGAAATAAGCGTTATCTGCATGAAACAAAGTACGTTCCAGGATTGCGGTTGACAAGTCTGCTCCGGCACCGCCGTTCGAATAAATTTCCAAGTTCAAGCCTGTAAGCTTTCCTTCAGTGGTGAACGCGGTTTTGTAATGAATTTTGTACGGATGCCTTTTTCCGGTTGAACGCATATCGTCGTCTTTGGTGTAGGCAATCCGCGCTGGACGTTTCGTTTTTGTCGCTACCAGTGCCGCCATGACCGCCGGAATCACCGCCTGCGTTTCCTTACCGCCAAATGCGCCGCCCATTCGTTTGCAGACACAAACCACTTCGTGAAAACCTAAACCTAGAGCCTCTGCCACAACTTCCTGAATTTCTGTAGGATTCTGACTTGAAGAATGGACATGAATCTCACCGTGCTCTCCCGGCCACGCGATTGCAGCTTGTGATTCAAGGTAGAATTGTTCCTGACCTCCGCAGACAAAAGTACCTGCCAAAGTGTGTTCGGCTGTGCTCCAGGCTTTTTCAAAATCACCTTGCTTAAACACACGTGAGTCACCGATAAACTGTTGTGCGGTAAGTGCCTCATCAATAGTGAAAACTGGAGTCAATTTTTCAATTTCGAGGCGTAGCTTTTTTTTGGCGTGACGAATCGCTTTCCTGGATTCTCCTGCAATCACCGCGATTGGCTGTCCCACATATTCCACTATCTCTTCCGCCAAAAAGCGTTCATCCTGAATTACAGGTCCATAAAGATTATGTCCGGGAATATCCGCAAAAGTAAAAACGCCCGCAATTCCGTCCAGTTGAGCGAGCTCTACGGAATTGAAACTTTTTATTTTACCATGTGCCACAGGACTTGCGATAAACTCAACGATCAACTCATTTTGTGTGAAGGCTAAATCATCCACAAACAAAGCCTTTCCCGTCACATGCCCAATCGCTGAATCATGCGGAACTTGTTTTCCAACTACTTTCATGCCGCCTCTTTTTTGTTCCGGGAATCACAGCATTCATGAAAAAACTTCAACAAAATGTTCTCCGCTAACTGCGACCGATAAACCGATGAAGAGCGAACATCTGAAATTGGACTAATTTCATTGCGAGCTATTTTACCTGCCTGCTGGAAAATTTCCTGCAGCAGCGGTTTCTCATGTAAATATTCCTCTGTCTCAGGCAAACGCAGAACAACAGGGCCAACTCCGCCATAAGCCAGACGTGCATTTTCTATTTTTCCTTTTTTCAACTTCAGCCATATTCCTGCGGTAAAAGTTGAAATATCTAAGTCTTTGCGTTTGGAAACTTTATAGAGTTTCAGCACATCATCCGTTTCAGGCAGATTCCAGCGAATTTTCGTAATTAGTTCATCCGCATTCATTTCAGTTTTTTTGTAACCGTGATAAAACTGATTGATTCTGACCCAACGTTTCCCCAGCGATCCATCTGGTTGTGATCTGCTCAATTCTATTTCCGCGTCAATTACATAAAGGAAAGGCAGGGAGTCCGCAATTGGAGAGGCGTTTGCGATATTACCTGCAAGTGTTGCCGCGTTCTTGATTTGTCGTGAAGCAAATATTTCGATTATCTCTGCAAACTGAGGCAGATGGAGTTGGCAATGTTCTGCTAATTTCGACCAGCTCAGTTTTGCACCAACTGTGATAGTTTTATTGTTAATTTCGAAACTTTCCAATCCAGTCAAATGCGTCAAACTCATTATGCAATTTGGTTCAATCTGCTCCTTGTTCAACTGTACCGAAATATCAGTTCCGCCCGCAATTATTGTTACTTGTTGATTTTGTTGTTTAAATTCAAGTGCTTCTGCTAAAGTAGTCGGAACATAAAACTGAACTTTTTGTGAACTACCGTTCCACTTTTCCTCATACTCGCAAGAAACTGCCTGTGAAACATGTTCCGAGAAATCCGCTAGCATTGCATCCTCGTTGAAGCGCTTTGAAGGTTTCGGAATGTTTTTTTTATTCAGAGACAAGCCTGCGTCTATTATTTGTTCGTAGCCAGTACAGCGGCACAAGTTTCCGGTTAAGCCTTCCTGTACGGAACTCCTTGTCATTACTTCCTGTGTTTCAAGCATTGCAGCCAGCGACATCACAAAACCCGGTGTACAATATCCGCATTGCGATCCGAAAGCATCAACCATCGCTTTTTGTACGGGATGTATTTTTTCGGCTCCACCGTTTAAGCCTTCAACTGTGATGACATGAGCGCAATCCAGTTGATACAAATATTGAATACAGCTGTTAATTCCTTCATAACACATCACGGAGTTCCGGACACGTCCAATGAGCACGGTACATGAACCGCAGTCTCCTTCCGCACAAACTACTTTTGTTCCGACTAAGCCCAAATCTCCGCGTAAAAAATCAGCGAGTGCTTGAAATCCACGCGTCCCGGAAATTTGATGGCGTATGCCGTTTACATAAAATAAAAGGTAATCACGCATAGTTTCCTATAAATTAAATTGCTCTCATAGCTTGATTAATGGCAGCACCAATTTCACCATATTTTGCTTTGACGTGTTTCAGCCTTTTTAGTCTAGAAAGAGTGATCGTTAATTGTTCGCCCAGTTCCCTGTTCAAAACGGACGTAGGCAGAACTAAAAAATCCCATTGAACTAAATTCATTGGATTCACAGTTTTTTTATCAGTGTGATTGAGAACACAAAATACATAAACATCAGCTTGTCTGTTCTTCTGCTCAGAAAAGGTTGCAGTATTTGAGTCCCATCCAAATGTTTTTTTTATGTTGAATTTAATAGATGACAATTTTTTCTGCGTCCAACTTTGAAGGTAAGCTGCTGATTTTACTTCCACCTTTATGCCATCAAGTGTCTCAATATCATATGAAGCCCATTCTTCCCTGACACCAAAAACACAGCCTAAATCTGATGCCACAAGAAATTCTGCAAGTACTCCTCTCTGTGCATTACTTAGCAATTCAGACGATGACCACTGCCAAAAGCTCAAGAGATTCTTTTTTAATGGAATGCCATCAAAATGAAATTGCTCATCCCCAGTTTTTCGAGTACTTGATAACGCTTTAAGTCCTTTCATTTTTTTTCATCCCGGTCATCATCTGTCCAATCAAACTAACCGTGGCTTCTTCTTGTGAAATTATGCCGACAATCCGTCCATCAAAAATCACTGCGATACGGTCCGCAACCATCAGCAATTCGTCTAAATCTTCTGAAATCCAGAGCACCGCCAGACCATTGTCGCGTGCACGGCAGATTTGTTCGCGGATGAAACTGGTCGCGTGAATATCCAAACCTCGTGTTGGTTGTGAAGCGAGCAATAAACTCAGTGGACGTGAAATTTCACGTGCAAGAATTACTTTCTGCATATTTCCTCCGGAAAGCAGTCCAACCTGAGATTTAGCTGAAGGTGCGCGAATATCAAACTCCTCCATTTTCTTTTGACCGTAGTCGAATATATTTGCTTGTTTGAGCAATTGGTGTGAACAAAATTCCGGATTTCTAAAATCACGTAGCAGGAAATTATAAGCAATCGACATTCCAGCAGAAACTCCGTATTTCTTACGATCCTCAGGAATATAACCAATCCCACGTTCAATCATTTCGTTCACAGTAGGGTTTTTTAGTATCGTCTCTTCAAATTGATATGTGCCTTGAGTCGCGGTGCGTAAACCGCTCAAAACATCTGTCAATTCCGGTTGACCATTCCCAGAAACTCCGGCCATACCTAAAATTTCTCCGGCACGTATCTCAAATGAAATCCCCTTCAAAGCCGGATGTCCCAAATCATTAACAGCATGAATATTTTTTAATGCTACCGTTAAGTTTGCTGATTTTTGCTGTTTATTTAGTCGTTCTGAATCAACTTCACTACTTTCTTCAACAACTGTTTTACGCAGGATCTCTGAAACTTTAACAATATCCTGAGCTTCCAAATTACCAATCATCAAGTCGGCAAGTTTTTGCGGATTGGTCTCTTCTCTCTGCAAAGTCGCCATCACTTTGCCACGGCTCAAAACCGTAATCCTGTGGGAAAGCGCCATCACTTCTTTCATTTTATGAGTGATAAAAATGATGGACTTTTTTTCCTTCGTCATGCGCTGCATGATTTCATACAGTGCTTCCGATTCCTGCGGAGTCAAAACTGCGGTTGGTTCATCCAGAATCAAGATCCGGGCGCCTCTGAAAAGCACTTTTACAATTTCAACACGTTGCTGCTCGCCTACAGAGAGTTCCTGAATTTTCTTTTCCGGATCAACAAACAAATCATAACGCTCACTGATTTCCCTGATTTGTTGATGGACTTCTTTCAAATTAAGTTTCACAACACTAGGCAGACCGAGGATGATATTTTCTGCAACTGTATGGTTCTTTACTAGCATAAAATGTTGAAAAACCATACCGATACTTTTTTCAATCGCCTGCCGCGGATTGGTGAAATTTACCTTTTCACCAAAAACACGCATCTCGCCTTCATCCGCGGGAAAAAGACCTGCGATCATGCTCATCAAGGTTGATTTACCTGCACCGTTTTCGCCAAGAATGGTGTGAATCTCTCCCTCACGCAAGTCAAAATCAACTGAATCATTAGCAACAATCCCAGGATAATTTTTAGTAATTCCTCTCAATTCCAAAGACAGTTGCAGCGGCTTTTGCGGAGTTTCCATTTATGTTGAGTTCATTATGTGCTGTCAAAGTGGCCGTAATGCCCGTGCTTTTTAGGTTGCCTGAATGACGATATATATTTCTTAATTATCGTAATTCTAGCTTCTAAGTCAAGTAAACGGCAAGTTTATTTGGAGATTAACAACTAGAAATCCGGAAGATAAAATAGAGGATTGAAGATGCAGCGGAACTCAGCTGCCTGCACTTAAAAATGAAAAGCCGCTTTCAGTCTATGCGCTGTTTTGGATTAAACCCAGTACAGTTTTTGGAACTTGATTGGCTTGGGCAATCATCGCAGTACTTGCTTCCAGCATGATTTGATCTTTGGTGAGATTCGACATTTCTGCGGCCATATCTGAGTCACGCAGAGTGGACTCTGCCTGAGTGATATTTTCTTCCGCTACTTTCAGACTGTTGAGGTTGCTCTCAAGTGAATTCTTTTGAAATGAGCCCATTTCACCACGGTAGGTCGAGATTTGATCAATTACCTGCCCGACGATTTTTGCTGCGTCATTTGCACCCTGTACGGTTTTTACGTCAATGTCCGCAAGACTAAGAAATCCGCTTTTATTCTTAATGCCTTTACCCATGAGACTGGTACGGACATTTGCAAAAGAGAATGCAGAGTTAGACTGTTTATTGACTCCTACCTGAAATTCTTTTGACAGCTGGGAAACGTGGACATAACCCTCTTTTTTCGGATTCAATGGTCCTCCTACAATGTCTTCGTTTTTTTGCTCAATCAACTGTGTGCCTGTCCGGAGACCAGCATCATCAAAAACTGGAATTTCATGATAGCCTAATTCTTTATCATACTTTACAGTAACGCCGGCTGCTTCCATACCTGCAATAGTTGTTAAATACTGACCCTCGCCCAAGGCAAGCTGATTGTTAATTGTACCTTCTATATTTTTTCCACGTTCAGCAGTTTGAGCAACATTTGCTTCAGCGGAAAGTATTCCCGCAATTGAGCTTGTCACTGAAAATGTACTGGAATCTCCAAAATTATTATGCTGAACTTGTAGGGTATTATCCGGAGCCTGCATGATCTGAAGCTTTAAGCCGTTTTCCGCAATTCTCTGATTTAACTCATAAATGACCATTCCACGAATTTGCGAAGACATATCCGCGATGGGAAAGCGTAATGGGAATTGTTCCACATCCTTGAGCATTTGCTTAATGTCGCGGCCCAACTGACCCTCTGAGGTATTCAGTGACATGCTCCTTCCTCCTTCATTCAGCAGAATTTGCAGACCGTTGCGGATGTTGTTGACATCAATGACGACGGCACCTTTCTTTCTGGCTCGTGTTGCTATTTGCTGAATATCAACTTCCCAGCCTTGCTCCGGTGAAGAGGACGCCGTTGCTTCGGCAGAGACAAAGCTCAGCGATTCACCCACAGCAGTACCGTTTGTACCCATACTACCATCAAGCAGTCTTTTGCCGCCAAATTCTGTATTCTGAGAAATACGATCAATTGAACTCAAAAGATTTTCAATTTCCTGCTGATCTGCAACTAACATGTCAGAACTGTTTGTTGCTTCGTTCAGGGCATGAACGGTCAATTGTTTGATTTTAATCAGCAGATTACTGACTTCATTTAAAGCAGCTTCCGCAGTTTGCAGGAGAGATACAGAAGTTGAAACATTGCTGTAGACCTGTTTAAGTCCAGCAATATCTCCACGCAATCTTTCTGAGGCAATCAGTGAGGCAGGTCCATCGGCACCTTTGTTTATCTTAACTCCGGAACTTAGCCGCTCAATGCCGCCCTTCACCTTGCTGAAGTAATTGGACGCATGTCTCAAGGTGTTTAAGGCTGTTGGGTTTTGTCTTATTTTCATTGCAGACGAAAGACTTTAAGTTAAGCTGTAGCGGGTTTGGTGGAATCAAAAAAAAATCTCTGGATCTTTTCCAGAGTTTACTCTCGTGTTTTAAATCGGCAATTATTGTAAAACCTTTAACAATATTTACATTTTTTCTGCATTTTCACTTTTGCTGCAGAAGTATAATGCCCTCAAGACAGTCTGATTTCGAGCGTAGCGATAAATCAACTGCCGGCTAATTTGCTAAAAATTATAAGAGATTAACATTCAAATTGAAATGACAACACAGCGAAACAGTTCTGAATATTTTTCATGCTTGGATTACTGATTCAGTTGCTGGATGGAATTCAGTATTTTTGCGGGAAGCTCACTTTTTATTTAATCCAAGCAGGAAAATTTCCACACTTTCGGAACGTGAACTTTTTGGTTTACATAACTTAACCTGGGCGAATATGCTGCTGAATTCACGGCGTAATTGCTCCAAAGGCGCTCCCTGAAAAGCTTTTACCAGCAGAGTTCCCTGAGGCCGCAGCAAGTCGCCCGACAACTCCAGAACCTGCTGATTCAGCGCATAGGAACGCTGAGCATCCGTATCACGAATTCCGGTAGTTTTTGGAGCCATATCGCTCAGGATAACGTCAACCATACCACCATTCATTTCAAGATCATTTACTGTCATTTCAAAAATATCAGCCTGTATTACTTTGACATTTTGCGGCAGTGAGAGTTTAACCGTCTGCAGATCAACGCCCAATACCTTCCCCTTTTCACCCACTTTTCTACTGGCATACTGTAACCAGGAGCCCGGACTGCAGCCAAGATCCAGCACCAAATTTCCATTTCGTAAAATCCGATGTTTTTTATCAATTTCTTCAAGTTTATAAGCAGAACGGGCAACATAGCCATCGCGCTTTGCCTTGTGAAAATAATGATCTTTAATTTTTTTCAAAGTAATCCTTTATCTGCAAAACTTGTATAACTTTCATTTCCGACAATTACATGATCCAGCACCGGAATTCCAACCAGTTTTCCTACTTCAACCAGACGTTCCGTAATTCTCAAATCCTCCTGCGAAGGCTCCGGATCACCGGACGGATGGTTATGAATGCATATCATTGCCGCTGCTCGATGTTCAATCGCTGAAGCAAAAACTTCTCTGGGATGCACCAGACTTTTATTTAAAATACCCTTGCTGACATCTTCCTCAGCTAAATAGCGGTGTTTATTGTCCAACAGAACAATGATAAACTGCTCTTGTTTTTGGCGTGACAACTGTTGATGAAAATGCTTGAAGATATCACGGCTTGAACTAAATTGATCCTGAGGTTTCAGCTTTTCAATCCCGTAGTTTTTACAAAGTTCCCTTAGGGCCTCCAGACGTAATACAAGTTCTGAACCGAGGGGCTGCGTTTTTTCCAGAATTCTTAAACGTTTCCAACTCCAATCTTTGAGCGGCGCGTCAGGGTTTAAAGCATGCTCAAGTGCTTTGCCTTCTTCCTGAGTTGAAGTCAGCAGCCAGTGCATCAGTTGCGGAATATCAGCTGCTGAAATTAAATTCCGCTGTATTTTTTCTGCTATGTTAAATTTTACTGAATTAGTGTCAGCCCCGCACCAGAGGCATTCAGTATTCAACGCACAATTATCACAATCAGGCAAATCACCGCAAATACCTGCCAAACCAGCGTGTCTTCCATCTCCGGAAAATGCGGCGGCCATCCGGTCTGCTTCAAAAGCAGTTGCAAAGTCGGTTTGCTCCTCACAGATCTCCAGCCACTTTTTAGGATGTGTTTCCGAAATATTTTCCGAATCCGCTATGCTTCCTTGTGAAAAACGCCGCCAAGCGCGAAATCCGCTTTGACTGTGAGGTACTGCTACTCCTTGATCCCAGAGCCACTTTAAGGCTTGCCAGGCTTTAGTTTGCGGAAATATTTTCCACCATAAAGTCAATATTTCGTTAGTTTTCAGCTGCAGTGTATTAAGATTTGTCTGTTTAACAATATCCATAAAATGCATCACCGCACCTGCCAGTTGAGTCCGCTGATAGTCGTTAAATCCGAGGCATTTTTCCAGCATACGTTGTGCTTCATCCCTGCGGCAATAATGTGGATCAAGCAGATTTATTCCCTCATAAAGCGGCTGCAGTCCAGCAAATCGATTCAAATCCCCGCTTACCTCAAGTAGAGGGAGAATACACTCCAGCAAATTTTCAGCAAGTTTTTTCCGACTCAACAAATTCACTGTAGCTGGATTTATTTGCGCTAATGTCCATGGGGCCTGCCTCAGGCAAGCTCCTTGTTTTTGCGCTAGTGTCTGAAAAAAATGTGACTGCACTGTCATAATCGTTTCATACTACATTGTGCAAAAAATGCTTCAAATGAATGCTCAGCGGCATTTTCAGAAAATGTATTGTAATTCTTAGGTTTTTAAGACAGAATGCTCGGACGAAACATGAAAATCGACTGACTGCTTTTAAGGCTCTCAATATCTTTAGCCTATCATGTTTCAGGCTTATTACTATGACTTTTTTGGGCAAGCTTTACTTGTTCGTGCAGTAACTGATTATTTTAGCTAATAATCAGTATATACCATTGATATAATTATATAAATTACTTTTTATGCGAATAGTTTTAAGGATCTCATGTTAGACAAAATTGGAACCCTTCTGGGAATGATGATAGGAACATCGTTGGTGATTTTCGGCATAATCTGGCCGGATCACCTTTCGAATTATTATATGTACCAGTTCAGGGAATTTGAGACTGCGCTGGAGGTATTAAAAGCATCTCAAGCTTCAATCGAAGAAATACGGGCACTAAAGGCGAATTTTGCTGAATTTCAAGGTTCGTGGCTTGGCTCTATTTCGCGTTTTCTTGATCTGAAATCTTTGCTGATAGTACTGGGTGGATCCTATGCGGCAACTTTAATTGCCTTTCGTTTTGGGGATGCAATGCGGGCGATTGTCTTCATCGCCAAGGCTTTTTTAACAGGTAAAGCGGACAAGGACTTCCTTGATGTTTATCACACGATAATCGGTCTCTGTGAAAAACGTGCCAATAAAGAATTAATAACTGATGAGGAAATCAGCGCGGTAAAAAACACTGAGCTGCAAACTTGGCTGCAGGATTTTATTGCAGTCGATTTGGTGACAGAAGAGATGATTGAGGAAATTGTACGCTCTGAGATTGAGATGTACAACTATCGTTCTTTTGAAGAAATAGACATGCTGGAGTTTATGGGACGAGCCGCGCCGGCATTCGGCATGATTGGTACAGTTGTCGGACTGATCATGATGCTGGGCAGTGTTGGCGGAGAAGGCGGCGCTGATATAGCTGGCTTGATGGGAGGTATGGCAGTTGCGATGATAACTACACTTTATGGTGTCCTACTTTCGCAGCTAATCTTTTTGCCAATCGCTTCCAAACGTTTTCAACTCAAGGAGTCGCAGGTCCTCTTGATGGAAATGATCCGGGAAGGTCTACTCTACTTGAAACGCAGAGAGCTGCCTGAAACTGCTGCCAAAGATTTAATAATTTATCTTCCTCCTAAGCTGCGAAAGAAAGTAATGCTGGAGGAACAGGCTGCAATGGGACAAGGTTTGGGGTTGTAACATGAGTCGAAGTGCCAGTTCAGAGGGCGGGTGGATTACGACATTTGCGGATTTAATGACCTTGTTATTCTGCTTTTTCGTTTTGCTGAATGCTCTTTCCACTCAACCAAAAAATTGCGGAGGCTTGGAACAGTTTCTCAAAAGCAATAGTGCACAATTCAGTAAGTATGAACTTCGTTCAACTAAACTCAGCTGCATCGTTTCTTTACCGCAGGATTTCCTTTTTCGATCCGGAGACGCTGTGCTTAAAAATGGTGCCTATGAAGCCCTCTCTCCGCTTTTTTTTCAAATCCTTAAAATACCGGAACATAAATCTGATTTACTCACAGTAGAAGGTCACACTGACAATGTACCGATGCGTAGCAAAAAGTTTGCCAGTAACTGGGCTCTCAGTTCCGCAAGAGCGACTACCATTGCATCCATGTTGATTAACCGCATCAAATATCCGGAAAACTCAATCTCAATTGTCGGCTATGCGGACACTCGTCCCAAAACAAAATACACCGATTCAAGCGGTTCTCCCCTCTCTGGTAGCGACCTGAAAAAAGCCCGTAAAATAAACCGACGCGTAGAAATCGTACTCACAACTCCATCCAAGTCAATTGAACAGGCGACTCTTCTTTTTGGAGCGGAAAGTTAATGGACTTATAAAAACGTGTCATTTCGACCTTAGGGAGAAATCGGTTTTATCTTAAGCACTGATATTATTAAGATCTCTCTCTTCGCTCGAGATGACAAGTATTTAGTTTAGGAGTTTTTAGGAAGCCCTCATAAGAGGATGGTCACGTAATATGTCATAGTGACACCAATATTTGTCATTCCCCGATCAGGTCGAGGACAAGCATTTCAGATACTTACAAGTTCCTGGATTCGCACTTTCGCGGGAATGACAAATAATTATGAATGCTTCAAAATGACAGTCTTGAAAAAAGGCTAGTTGCTCAGTACGCACCATTCTCGTCGGTGGAGTTAGGAATTAGTCGTTTCCAAAACAGCTTCGGGATGTAAATCGGCAATTTGCAATAATACTCTGGCTGGTCCTTGCGGTTTTCGACGCCCTTGTTCCCAATTGCGTAAAGTGGAAACGCTGATTCCCAACAGTTTGGCAAACTTGTTTTGGGTCAATTCGAAGCGACTACGTAGTTGAGGCACATTAATTTCATTCACATAAAAACGCCGACTTGCGGATCGTTCGCCTTTGAGGATGTCTTTTCCTTGCCGAACACTTTCAAGTAATTCATTGAACATTTCTGCATCCATGTTATGGCTCCATCAGTGATTTTAATTTTTTCATTTGTTCAAAAGTAAGTTTTTCTTTTTTCGCTTTAGGGTAAGCATAAAGCATTAAAATGATATTTCTGGCAACGTGCCAGAAATATATAATTCGAAGGCCGCCTCGCTTGCCAGTACCAATGCCAGCCCAACGATATTTACGCAAACCTCCACTTCCCCGAATTAGTTTTCCAGCTTCAGGTTTATTGGCCAGTTCCTGCTGTAATTTTTGGTAATCTTCATCCTTCAGCAATGCCTGAATCATTTTCGTGAAGATTGGAGTTTCGACAAATTCCATGTCTGCATTGTAATATCTATATTTTTATAAGTCAATGGCGTAGTTTAAGGTTGCACATTATTTTCAGTTTTGGGTTAGTTTTCTCTCAGGCTTTGTGTTTCCTCTCTTCGAAGAGCGTGGCTACCTAGTTTATTGTGCATTTACTGGAATGCTGTCATTACTGTCCGCATATATATTTACAGAGAGCGCCTCTCTTCTGCCCGGCTAGCTTGCGGATTTGCTCTTTAATTTTTTTCTGAACGTTCAGAAAAGTCGCTAATTGAGAGAAATCAATCTGAACGTTCAGAATTTTTCAGGCAGTTTTGCCCCAATTCAGTGATACACCAAAGTTC
>Ga0209776_1000594_pt1 | contig 23750 bp, 24 predicted proteins | sample SaaInlLV_10m_DNA_3_FD_184670 | JGI IMG/M metagenome (GOLD analysis project Ga0209776, IMG submission 184670) | Marine microbial communities from expanding oxygen minimum zones in the Saanich Inlet - Saanich Inlet SI073_LV_165m_DNA (SPAdes) (version 2) | ecosystem: Environmental > Aquatic >...
TATTTATGATGATTCCATTCTTAGATTTAAAAAAAATTAATCAACAGTATCGTGGAGAGCTCATTGAAGCCGCTACAAATGTTATTGATTCTGGCTGGTATATTCAAGGTGAGCAAGTCAAAGCATTTGAAAAAGAGTTTGCAAGTTATTGTGGGGCGAAGCACTGTATAGGTGTAGGTAATGGCTTAGACGCGCTTATTCTTATTTTTCGAGCATATAAAGAGCTTGAAAGGCTAGAAGAAGGAGATGAGGTAATTGTTCCGACAAATACATATATAGCAAGTATTTTAGCTATTACAGAGAATCGGTTAAAGCCTGTTTTGGTTGAACCAGATGAGCAAACCTATAATTTAGACCCGAAACTTATAGAACAGGCCATAACACCAAAAACAAAAGCAATACTAGCTGTACATTTATATGGGCAACTAGCTGACATGCTAGAAATTAATACAATTGCAAAAAAAAATAATCTATTGGTAATAGAGGATTCGGCACAGGCACATGGTGCAAGTATAGATGGACGAAAAGCTGGAAATTGGGGTAATGCCTCAGGATTTAGTTTTTATCCTGGTAAAAACCTGGGCGCCATGGGTGATGCCGGGGCAGTAACCACTGATGATGAAGAGTTGGCCCGCACTATCCGTATATTGGGAAATTATGGGTCAGAGAAAAAGTACAAAAATATCTATCAGGGTGTAAATAGCCGGCTAGATGAAATGCAAGCTGCCTTTTTAAGGATAAAGCTAAAGTATTTAGATGATGAAATTCAGCATCGCCGTGAAGTCGCCGAGGCGTATATGCAAGGCATAAACAATCAGGCGATCCGGTTGCCTATTTGGGACGAATATGAACAACATGTGTTCCACATATTTGTTATTCAGACTGAACAACGATCTGAGCTACAGACACATTTGTCTGATTCTGGTATCCAGACAGTGATTCACTATCCTATTCCTCCACATCGACAAAGGGCCTATCAAGAATGGAATACACACTCGTTCCCGCTCACAGAATCTATACATCAAAAGGCGCTTAGTTTACCTTTAGGGCCAACGCTATCAGATAATGAGATAGCAACTATAATTAATGTGTGTAACGAATTTATTCCCAGCTAATCAAAACTAGTGTAGGGATGAATAAATCGGAAAATTAGGACTTCTTGACAATATGACAATGCGATTTGAGATCTAAATAAATGGATTTTTTCATTAAAGCTACGGAAATAATCAATGAGAAAGTTTCTGAAGCAATGCGCGAACAGGGGAAATGCAGTATAATGCTGACAGGTGGTCGCACAGCAAAATCTCTCTACAAAACGTGGGCGATGCAACCCCCTTGGGAACATACAGAAATTACTTACTACTTTGGTGATGAGCGTTGTGTTTTTCCTACACACAGTGAAAGCAATTTTGGTATGGTTATCTCCTCATTATTTCCTAATGGAGTGCCAGATGGCTGTAATGTGGAAAGAATGAGAGGAGAGGTGGCTGATAAAAGTGCTGAAGCAGATCGTTATGCGGCCCTATTGCCGAAACCAATTGATATATTGCTACTTTCTGTTGGAAGCGATGGGCATATTGCATCGTTATTTCAAGATAACATTGCTTCAGATGGAGAGAGCAAGGCTGTTATGTCAGTAACAGGGCCGAAACAGCCATATGATCGTTTAACAATTATGCCAAGGATTATCAAATCTGCAAAGTCAATTTTTGTTTTTGCTATGGGAGAAGAAAAGGGTATGATTCTTACTAAAGCGCTCAACGATCCAGAAAATATAGAAGATCTCCCTGTAAGATTGACAATTGGTTCAACATGGATTCTTGATAGGGATGCTGCAAAGTCATTCAAAATTACAAAAAAAGACAATTATTTTAATACAAGGATAGTATATGGCTAAAGTACTGATTACAACAGTCCCTTTTGGTGATAAAAACAGTTTACCAATGGAGCTTTTAAAAAATTCTGGGATTGAATATATGATTAATCCACTGAATAAAAAGCTTACCGAAGATGAACTAGCTGAAATGATTACTGATTTTGATGCCATTATTGCGGGTACCGAGAAGATCACCACTAAGGTGATGGATTGTGCTTCTAATCTTAAAATGATTTCTCGCGTGGGTATTGGTTTAGATAGTGTTGATTTATACGCTGCCCGTAAGCGAGGTATCCATGTTTCTTATACACCTGATGCACCAGCAAAAGCAGTTTCTGACCTAACAATAGGATTGATGTTAAATCTCTTACGACAAACACATGTATCTAATAGTAGGATGCATCAGGGGGAATGGGAGCGTTTTTTTGGGAGAAGGCTTGGTGAGGTTACTGTTGGATTAATAGGTATGGGTCGTATAGGTATAGGTATTTTAGGCCGTCTACAAGGTTTTGGTTGTCCACGCATATTAGTCAATGATATTGAGCAAAAGAGATATTTAGAAACTGCATTCAATTTTGAATGGGCTACAAAAGAAGAAATATATCGTGAAGCAGATGTGATTAGTCTTCATGTGCCGTTAACAAAGAAGACTAAGGGGATGATAAAAAAACAAGAACTAGAGTTGATGAAACCAGATTCCATACTTATAAACACAGCACGTGGAGGAATAATCGACGAAAATGATTTGTATCAGGTAATGAAAAATGATCATCTGTCTGGTGCTGCAATTGATGTATTTGAACATGAGCCATACAATGGAGCGTTAACTGAAATTGAGCGTTGTCATCTAACCGCGCATATGGGCTCTATGTCTATTGATTGCCGTACTCGTATGGAAATTGAGGCAACTCAAGAAGTGGTACGATTTATCAAAGGACAACCTCTTAAAGGTATTGTTCCTGAAAATGAATATGAGGCACAATAGGAGTAAAGAATGTTGACAAATAGCAATTTAACAATTACAGTCTTTGGTGGTTCGGGATTTCTTGGGGCTCATGTCTCAGACCGCTTAAGCGAATCAGGGCATAATGTACGTATTTATGATTTAGAAAGATCACTTTGGCTTCGTGGCGATCAAGAAATGATAATTGGTGATATCCTAGATGTTAAATCGGTGAATGCAGCAATAAAAGGCTCTGACGTTGTTTACAATTTTGCCGCAATAGCAGACTTGAATGATGCATTAAATAAACCTTTACGAACAATACATGTCAATGTGTTGGGGAATATAAATATTCTGGAGGGCTGTAAAATTAATAAAATAAAGAGGTTTATTTACGCTAGTACAGTTTATGTGAATAGCCGTGAAGGAGGTTTTTATCGGATTAGCAAACAAGCATCAGAGCAATTAGTTGAAGAATATCAACGACTTTACGGACTTGAATACACTATTCTACGCTATGGGTCCATATATGGACCACGTTCTGACTCACATAATGGCCTGTATCGAATAGTTTTGGACGCACTCCAAACCGGAGTGGTTCGTTACGAAGGTCATCCAGAATCTTTGCGAGAGTACGTGCATGTAGATGATGTAGCTCGTGCAAGTGTTACTGCCCTTGAAAGAAAATTCTGCAATGAGAATGTAGTGCTCACGGGTCAAGAGGGGATGCGTGTTTATGACATGCTAAAAATGCTTGCTGAAATTATGGGTATTCCGGATAAAGTTGAGTTTACAGAGGCGAAATATGAAGGACATTACGTCCGTACTCCGTATGCATATGAAACTAAAATTGGTCGAAAATATATCCCGCCATTACACGTTGACTTAGGTCAGGGTTTAGTGCAGTTATTGAATGAAGTGCAAGTAAAAATACAAAAAAAATGAGATTTGTAAGATTTAAGAATTCACAAGGCATACATTATGGCTTGCTCAAGGATAAAAAAATAGAGATTTGGACGCAAGCACCGTGGGCTGATGGAAGGCCTCTAGGTGATATTGTTTCAGTAAATGATATAGAGTTATTGTCCCCTTGCCAACCAGGAAAGGTTGTTGCTACAGCGATTAATTATCCAGGGGCGACCGGATTGACAGAAAAAACTAACGAACCCTTGGTATTTATCAAGCCATCCTCTTCAGTAATTGGCCCTAGTGAAACAATTGTTTCTCCATTTGATAATGCGCTTGTATGGGGTGAATGCGAATTGGGTGTGGTGATTGGAAAAAAAATATCAAAAGCTACCGTAGAAGAGGCTCAATCTGCTATTTTTGGGTATACCATAGGAAATGATGTTTCTTGTGAAAATGTATTTGACTGGGACCATCATTTGGCCCGATCCAAAGGGGCAGATACTTTTTGCTCTTTAGGACCTTGGATTGATACAGATTTTGACCCTAATGATAAGTATATAAGTGGTCATCATAATGATACTTTAATACGTGAAGGTTATTGTGAACAGAGACTTTGGAAAGAGCCAGAATTATTAGTCTGGCTATCATCCTGGATGACTTTAGAACCGGGAGATGTTGTTCTCACTGGCGCCCCTAGTAGAGTGTGTGATAGAATTTATTTTAAGGAGGGTGATCACTTCACTTGTACCATTGAGGGATTAGGAGAGCTAACAAATCCTTTTGAATTTATAAAATGAATAAACAAAAAATAATAGTTTTTGACTTTGATGGTGTTGTTTGCGATAGCACTGATGAGTGTATGGTGACATCATGGAATGCATGGGAGAGATGGCAGTTAAGAGATAATTTTCGTTGTACTTTGTCGGAATTTACTGAAGAAGACAAATTAAGTTTTCGTAAAGTACGCCCTAGGGTGCGAGGAGCGGGTGAATATTATATTTTACGTAGGGCATTTTCTGAAGGAATCGAGATTACCAATCAAAAAATCTATGACAAATTAGAGGGGCAATGGAAGGAAAATATTGAGCCATTTAAGGTTGTTTTTTTTGAAGCGCGTGAAAGGCTTAGGCGAGATGATGTTGATTCATGGATAGATCTTCATCCAGTATTCGATGGCGTGATAGAGGTTATGAAGATTCTTAACAGTCAGGATAGATTATATATAGCTACACTTAAAGATGCTAAATCAGTGAAGTTAATATTAAAAAAACAAGGTCTTACTATAAAAAAAGACAGATTGTTTGACCAGGCACAAATAACTTCAAAATTACAAGCACTAGATAAAATTAAAGAGCAAATAGGCTGTGATAAAAAAGATATGATTTTTATTGACGATAATGTTACTCATTTATTAGGACCTAAAAATTCAGAATATACTGTTTATCTTACTGCCTGGGGTGAGATTCTTGATGAATATTTGTATATTGCTAAAGTACACAATATACAATTATTAGATAATTGTATTAAATTATTAAAGAAAAAAATATGAGTAACAGAGATACCGATATTTGTATGTGTTGCGGAAGCACTTCACATCATGTAATACATACAGAAATTAGAGAAGAATTTCACAATGTTATGATGTGTAATGACTGTAATTTTATTTTTTTACAGAATTATCAAGCTATCAATTATTTAGTTGATTATAACAGTCTTACATGTGATAATGAATGGAGTACGGAAGATAAATTAATTAAGCGAAGCGAAAGCTTGAAAAGATTTAATAGAGTGGTTAGCAGCTTGATTCTTGATAAAAATAATTGTAATGTTTTAGAAATTGGCGCTGGTAACGGCGCATCAATACATGGCTTAAATGGACTGATTGGCACATCTACAATAGACTGTGTAGAACTTAATGATAATGATAAAAGATATCTTAAAGATAAATTTGACGTAAAAGTATATAACAATATTTTAGATGTAGAAAAAAAGTATCACGTAATTTACGGTCATCATGTATTTGAACATTTTATAAATCCAATAGATGTCTTGAATGAAATTGATGAAATTGCAACAGAGGATTGCAAGGTGTATTTCTCCCTGCCTAATTTTAATGATTTTTATTCGCATACGTTAAGTGGCAAGGAAAAAGATAAGTATCTTACATTCAATTTCCATTTGGCACATCCTTACTATTACACTATTGAGACATTTTCTAATCTTATTGAGAGAGAGGGGGGTGGAAAATAAGCTCAATACAAACAGTTCAAGACTACTCCATAGTAAATTATTTTAATTGGTATATTAATGGAGAAAGAAGCAAAAATATAGAGAGTGGGACAAAGGTTAATAAAAGTATTGAACAACTAAATAATGCTTTTATTGACATAATAGAAAAAACAAATAAAGGGAATAATATCTCTGTTATATTGGAAAAAAGGAATTATTAATGTGTAAATGTAGAGTGTGCTCATCTAGAGAGTCGAAAATAATGTACAGTTCGCCAATTAGAATAGGTGGAGGGGCGGAAAGAATCCATGATTACTCTATTTTAAGGTGTGAAAATTGTAGTTTCGTTTATTTATCTCCTGTTCCCGAGCAGTTAGATGATTTCTATGAGTCGCATGAATATCGTAAACAGTGGGACCATGAGTTTACCCCGGAGTCGATTCATGCTAAATATGATCATGAACAGAATGAGAGGATTAGTAGAATAGGTATAGAAAATATACGAGGAAAGTCTATATTGGATTTAGGCGCATCAGCAGGAGTGTTTTTGGATGCAATATCAAGTAGTGCATCAAGGACTATTGCTATAGAGCCTGCAAGAATGTATAAGGAGTACTTACAATCACAAGGGCATATTTATTACTCGTACCCAGAAGACGCAGTTGCAGAAAATGAAAAAGTTGATATAGTCACTAGTTTTGATGTGATAGAACATGTGCAAAAACCAAAAGAATTTCTAGGTTATGCGTACGAACTGTTGAAGCCAGGAGGAAAGCTAGTGCTATCTATGCCAAATTTGAATGACGTTATTAAAAAAGTAGAGCAAGACAAGTTTGAGCAATTTTTTTATCAAACTGCGCATCTCAATTATTTTAGCAAAGAAGTGATTCCAAAGCTATTTGAAGATCTTGGATTTGTTAATATTAAAATTGATTTCTTACATAAATATGGAATAGAAAACATGATTCGTTGGGCAAAATACGGCTCTGTAGGCCAGGTAAAAGAAGTTGATGGGCTGTTTGATCGATTTTTTGATAATCATTATAAGTCTGAAATTGAAAGACTGGGTATTTCTAGTCATTTATTTATTACAGCTGAAAAGCTATTATGAGAATTGTAGTTGGTATACCTGCAAGAATGGGATCTACTCGTTTTCCTGGAAAACCACTCTGTGATATATTAGGAAAAACAATGATTGAGCATTGTTATAAAAGATGTACACTGAGTAAATATACAACCAGTTTATTCGTAGCCGCTTGTGATAAAGAGATTAAACAAACAGTTGAGGGTTTTGGGGGGAGTGTAATTATGACTGACCCTAATATTCAAAGACCAGGATTAAGAGTTGCATCGGCAGCAGAGACTTTGAATTTGGATGATGATGATATCGTAGTTGTGGTTCAGGGTGATGAACCTTTAGTTCATCCAGATATGATAGATTTAGCAATACAGCCATTATTAAATGAAGACGATGTTTTTGTTTCAAACCTTACTGCAGAATTAACAAAGGAAGAGTGGAAGGATCCTGGAGAGATTAAAGTGGTTTGCGATCTCAAAATGAATGCAATGTATATGTCCCGCGCACCTATGCCATCAATAGATCATGAAGAGGTGAGGGCAAAATGGTATAAACAGGTTTGTATAATGCCTTTTCGCTGGCATTTCATGAAAAAATTTAACCACACATTGGAACCAACCCCATTAGAATTACAAGAGTCCATAGAGATGAATCGTGCAATTCAACATGGTTATAAAGTGCGCATGGTGCACTCTCCATATTTATCTAAATCTGTTGATACAGAGGCAGACAGGAAGATGGTTGAAAAAATAATGAGAACCGATCCTATTTTTCAAAAATATGAATAGAGAAAATAAGCTTAAAAAGGCACTTAATTCCAATAAAACAGTTATTGGAACATGGAGTAGCTTATCATCCCCTAATGTCATAAATGTGCTTGGCACCACTAAACTTGATTTTGTGGTGATTGACATGGAGCATGGCTCTATGTCCTTTGAAACGGTAGAGAATATGGTTCGCTCTGCAGAGGCAACAGATATTTCACCCATTGTTCGAGTCTGGGATGACAATGAGCAAACTCTTTTAAGAGCGCTTGAGACTGGAGCTCGTTCAATAATGGTGCCGCATGTCAGTACAGCAAAAAATGCTGAAAGAATTGCAAGGTGTTGTAAATATTATCCAGATGGAAATAGGGGGCTGTCACCCTATACAAGATTGCATGATTTTACTCATGAAAACATAAGCGATAGCCTAATAAATGAAAATAATGAGACATTGGTCGGTATCCTAGTTGAGGGAAGGGAGGGGTTGTCAAATTTAGAAGAAATAGTTAAAGTTAAAGGTATTGACTTGATATATTTAGGCCTGTTTGATATATGTCAATCTATAGGTCTACCTGGCCAACTGGACCACCCAAAAGTGTTAAGAGAAATTGAACGATGTTGTGAATTAATTCAATCTAATGGTATTGCTGCTGGATCAATGTCAATTAATATTGAATACATTTACATGCTTAAGGAATTAAAGTATCAATTTATAGCATATTTAAATGATGCTGCATCTATAAAGTTTCATTTTGATGAGGTTCTATCTAATATTATTAGTGAGAGTGAATGATTATTCATAATAAAGATAAAGATAAGGCCTTAAGATTGATCATAAGTATAAACATTGTAACGATGACACATTTAATTTTAAGGCTACTTAGCGAGCAACAGAAGAACTAGATTGTGGAAAATAACGAAGGAGAAAACAGGAAGCAGTACTTCTTAATTACAACTGCCTTGCGGGATTTTTGGAATCAATCTTCGGAAAATATTATTATATTAGGAGAGTGGTGCAAGGTTAATAAAAGTAAGTACAAGATAGAGAAAAGATACAGAATTGAGCCATTTATTTGGAAGGATAAGATCAAACAAGAAAAGGCAATATTATATTGTGATACTATATATGAAAGGGTGATTGATGAACTTGTAGTTATATTGAACAGCTATAGTGAGACAGATTATGAACGACCTTATTGGGAATTTATAATTGGGCCATGGTTGTATTCATATATACAAAATGTCTACGATAGATATATAAATATTAGAGCAGTTAAAGAGAAGTACAAAAATTTAGAAACACTACTTTTAAATAAGAATAATTATAAGTATAGTGTTGTTATGAGTGATTGTAATTACAATGATGATTTTTTTAATTTACAACTCTATTCAATGATAATTGAAGGATTTGACATTAAAAAACACTACCAAGAGTATGGAGGCATTAATAATTCATATGCTGAATTAAAAACAGAGGTTGATACTAGAAGGGATTTTTTATATAGGACAAGTGCATTACTTAATAAAGTATTTAGCAAAAAAAAAGTGATAGTTACAGATCCATATATAAAATATCATCCAGTTGCTGCACGAATTAGTATTCTATTAAAGTCAAAATTCGCAATCATATTTAATGATTTTTCATATCAAATTAATATCAAGAAAAAAATAGAAAAACAGAAGAGAAGAGATATTTTTTGGCAGTACAAAGATCAGGATTATTTTGTGACACTGTTATTTCAGACATTTACTTATAATCTTCCTGCCATATATTTGGAGCTACATAATGAATATCGAAAAAATATTGATCTACATAAAATTCCAGTAGTTACTCATATTTTTAGCTCAGTGGCATTATTTACAAATGATACTTATAAATTCTATGTGGCAAAACATCGGAAAAATATCAAAGTATATTATGGACAGCATGGTGGTAATTTTGGCATTGATAAATATCATATGCATGAAGTCGTTGAGCGAAAACTCTCTGATATTTTCTTTACTTATGGATGGAAAGGAAAAAATACAAATTTTTTACCGAATCAAAGGACGACTAGAAGGGTTTTTGGTGGTAAAAAAATACTATTAATTATGACAGCCCCGTCTAGGTATTTTGTAATGTTTCAGTATTTGTCTACTTCAAGTAGAGCGCCTGGATCTTTGAAGGGGACAATTAATTTTATGCGTGAAATACAATGTCAAGAAAATATTATTGTCAGGGATCATCCAGGCATGAAAACAAATGGCTGGAATGAGAAAGAAATAATTCTTAATAGCCTGCCATTGATTCAATTTGATTCAGAAGAGAATTATTATGATCAGATAGCTAAATCTAAAATTGTTGTTTTTAATCATTTACATACTGGATATTTAGAGACATTATCTGAAAATATACCAACTGTGATTTTTATTCAGTGGGCAGACTATGAATTTAGAGAAGATGCAAAACATCTAATCAATCAATTACTCGATGTAAATATATTATTTAAGTCTCATAAGGACGCAGCAGAACATATTAATACAATCTATCATAATGTTGATCAATGGTGGATGTCTAAAGATGTCCAAACTGCAAGAATTCAATTTTGTAATCAATACTTTATAACAAGTAAGCATTGGGCAAAGGATTGGTGTCGGGCAATATTAGCTAATACTAATTAGAATGTTAGACGTAGATACTCTGCCTAAGAGATATGTGTATAAGGTGGCAGCCAGTTTAGTTTCAGCTGTAATTAATTTCGCCATTCTTTTGCTTGTTCCGAAAGCTCTCGGCCCTGTTTATTATGGTATATTTATTTATCTGCAGCAATTCTTTACTCAGCTGGTTGCAGTTCTTGATCTAGGGGTTTCTTCAGCATTTTTTTCAAAAATCTCGGCAAAAAATAATAGAAAAGAGCTGATAAAGTTTTTTTTCCTGTTCTTTTGTCTTATGTTATTTTTTATAATTGTGGCAGCTCTTTCATTCCAATATTTTGAACTAAATCAGATTGATGAAAAAATTATTGAAGATGAGTATATTTACCTTGCAGCAATTTTATCGATGGCGATATATTTAATGAGTAATATAACTAATCTATTTGATGGATATGGGAGAAGTATTAGTTTAGAAAAATATAGAATTATCAGTAAAATTCTGTCATTCTTGATGCTTATTTACTTTGTATATTCTTTAGATTTTAATTTATCACTTTTCTATTTATTCAATATTAGTGTAATCTTGATTTTTCTATTTATTTCGTATTTTAGTTTCAGTGCCGACTCTAGATTAGAGTTTTTTAAAAGCATTACCCACTCATGTATAAACTGGAAAGAAATTTTAAGAGAGGTATATTTATTTTCATCGCCATTATTTATCCATACATTAATTATTAGTGCATCTACGATTTTTGATATATGGTTATTGAAGGAGTTACACGGTGGAGCAGAGGTTGGATATTATGGTATGGCATTGGCAATATCACAGATACCAATTATGTTTATTTCACCATTAGTGCCATTAATTGTTAGAGAATGCTCGATATTAAATGGATCAAATAACATTAAAGAAATGCAAATTATTTACAATAAATATATAATAGGAGCATATATATTTATTGCATTTGTTTCATTTAATGTTTTTTTTCAGGCAGAAAATATACTAATGTTCTTTGGTAACGAGTATTCTGATTCGTTTCATGCCTTGTTATTATTTGCGCTTTTCCCAATAACGCAAACCATTCATCAACTAAGTGGTTCAGTGTTCATTGCAACAGAACAAACAAAAAACATAAGAGATACTTCTATATTTGTTTCAGTAGTAGGCATTATATTGTCCGTATTATTTATGTATATTCTTGATCTAGGTGCGGTTGGCTTGGGAGGAAAGATGCTAATTGTAGGATTTATTACTTTAAATATCCAAACTTACTATATTGGCAGAATTATAAAAATTAGTTATAAATCTTTGTTGTTGAAGCTGATACAGCCCCTACTTATTCTTCTTGTTATTGTGTGGGTAACTCATTTCTATATGTCAGATATCTCAACCTCAGTGATAATCAATATTTTTATTCCAGGATTTATTAGTATGCTGTTTGTTATAATATCATTTATTGCTTACCCCAAACTCTATGGAGTTACTATTGTGTCAAGGCAGAAAATCATACCTATAATCTTAAAATATTTTAATATAAATAACTAAGAATTCATTTATTATGACATCAGAATCATTGAAATTTGTTGATACATCAGGCTATGGTACTTCTGGAAAGTCTGCTGTTATCGAACTCCTACAAGAATTTGATGGGTACTATGCTGCTAGTCGTGATTGTGAATTCGAATTGTTAAGGATCCACGATGGGTTAATAGATCTTGAGAATGCCTTGGTTCATTCTTGGAGTCCAGTTAGAGGTAGTATGGCATTAGTTAAGTTTGAAATCCTTGTAAAAAATCTTGGTGCTAATCCTAGTCTGCTGAATCTATTTGGCCAATACAATAGTTATGCAACAAAATATGATTCGCGTTTTAATGGTAAATTCGTTGATTTATCAATGGAGTATATTTCTAACCTTACGCATGTTTCATATAAATCATATCTACCTCACGAATATTTATTACGTAGTAAGCTAAAATATTTTTTTGAAAGATTGTTGATTAAGTCTGGGATCAAAAATAACGCTCTAAAGGAGTGTCTTTTTTTGACTGTAGCTCCTGACTTATTTTATAAAGAAACGAAAGATTATCTTAATAATTTATTTAATATTTTTAACGAAACTTATGATCCAGATGGTAACTGCCCCTCAGTTTCAAAGCATTCAAGATACCAGACATTTGTTATATCAAACGCTATTGAGCCATATAACCCCTATGGGTCATTAAATTTGTTCCATAATTGCAAACAGATTGTAGTTGATCGAGATCCTAGAGATATATATCTGTCTTTACAGCAGCCAGATACGCATGCAGGCTGGGGGCATACAGGTATGCATGGGGAAGACGATCTGAATACTTTTATTAATAGGTATAGGTTCTTAAGGCAAAGAACAGCATCCTTTGATCCGAATGAATCACATCACAGGATAAAAATTCAATTCGAAGATTTAGTATTGAATTATGATGCAACAGTTAGTCGAATAATAAATTTTCTTCAAGAGGAGCCTGAAATTCATATTTATCCTAAAAGGTATTTCAATCCAAGGGATTCATCTAAAGTCATTGGATTATGGAAGGATACCGAATTTACTTCAGAGGTTGAATATATATATAGTCAATTAGAAGAATACTGTATAGATATTTGATTTTTCATGCGTAACAATGTATAAGAAACTGTATTTCTTTTTTCCATTCAAGGGTATTGGAGGAGTGCCAATCGTCTTTCTTGATGTTGCCGAAAAGATTGCACAGATTACTCAGTATGACGTCTTTATAATCGACTATAAAGATGGCTATATGAATAGTAATCTAAGTGAAGAAAAAGTAAAAAAAATATTTTATAGTCCTCATGAAAAGATTACTTTTGATGAAAGTTCAGTTGTAATTTTTCAGTCTTTACCCTTATGGATGATACCCGAGTCCTTAAGATTTAATTCTAGAACAAAGATCATTTTTTGGAATCTTCATCCATATAATCTTACTTCTTATCTTTTAAAATTCGATAAGTTTCATATTAGCTTCTTAAAATCATTTATCATACGATTTTTAAAGAATTTTCTTATGAAAAGTGAGGTTCGTACTCTTGAATTATTTGATAATCATCATTCAATAGCGTTCATGGATGGAGAAAATTTAAGACAATCTTCCTTGTTAAAAAAGATCACTAACCATCTATTGATACCAATTGCAACAAGCAACCCTTCGAGAATGTCAGATGGCAATAAGAAAGCAGCCGTTATCAGGTGCGTATGGATTGGGCGTATTGTTGATTTTAAATATCATATTCTCCTGTACACATTACAAAGGTTGGATTCGTACTCTATTGAGCATTCGGTACAAATAAAATTTTATATTGTAGGAACTGGTGATCATTTGCCATTACTAAGCAAGTTAGCACAAAAGTTGTCAATTGAAATATGTTTTGTTGATCATATTCCACAGGCAGAGTTTCCATTATTTCTTGATAATATTGATATAGGTTTTGCAATGGGTAAATCAGCTCTCGATATTGCAAAGCATAATGTACCGACTATTCTGCTTGATTATTCATATAAAAAAATAAAGAAGGACTATAATTACAGATGGCTTTATGAGATTTCTGATTATAATCTTGGTGAAGAGGTTAATTCGGCATTATTCATAAAAGGTAACTCATCATTGGAAGATATGATGTTTTCATTAAGTAATCCAACAGAATCTGATCATGGGATATATTGCATGGATTTTGTACTGAATAACTTTAATATTGATGTTGTAGCGTCTAGATTTGTTCATTTCATTAATCGCTCGTCTTTATATTACTGTATGATTCCTAATGAGCTGCATTCTATACCTTTTATGTTAAAAACACTTGGTGGACATAAAGCATTTCAAGAACATGATGCTTAAGGTGTTTTTAATATATGCTATACGAAAATACAAATGGTATTTTCTTTGAATGGAGTGTTTTCGAAGGGATTGAAGAGAAGGTGGTGAAAAGGATTAATGGACTACTGAATCGTAGATCTATAAAGATCCTAACATTTGAGATCTCTAAAAAGGTATTTTTTAGGAAATCATTTGAATGAATATTATATTCTAAGGTTGAATTTGCCAATTATTCAAATAACAATTTTAGGTTGATTGTAATTAATTTACATTTTTTCATTGACCGCTTACTAATATTATTTACAGGAATTCTATGTATAGTTTTAATTCAATTTTTAAAGATAAAGTAGTAATAGTTACTGGGGCCACAGGATTTAAGGGTAGTTGGTTAGCTTTATGGTTGAGCCATCTTGGGGCTAAAGTGGTAGGATTATCATTGGACATACCAACAGACCCCTCTAATTTTTCAGCGTGTGGTTTGTACGATGAAATAGTCGATATCCGTATTGATGTGCGAGATAGAATTCGTGTTGCTGAAGTCATTTCACAATACCGCCCAGACTTTGTTTTTCATTTGGCAGCACAAGCGTTAGTTCGTCGATCATATGTAGATCCGATAGAAACACTTGAAACAAATGCTTTGGGTAGCGCCAATATTTTGGAGGGATTGAGAGCTCTGGACAAGCTGGTTGTATCCATAATGATTACTAGTGATAAGGCCTATGATAATGTTGAATGGGTATGGGGCTATCGTGAGACTGATAGGCTTGGTGGTAGAGACCCCTATAGTGCATCCAAAGGGATGGCAGAGTTGGTAATTCGCACTTACGTTGAATCGTACTTTAACACACCAGATTCTAAAGTACGTGTTGGGATTGTCCGTGCAGGCAATGTGATAGGTGGAGGTGACTGGGCAGTTGACCGGATTGTTCCTGACTGCATGAAAGCCTGGTCAAGAAATGAAACGGTGGATATTCGTAGTCCAGGAGCAACGCGCCCATGGCAGCATGTACTTGAGCCGTTGAGTGGGTATCTAACATTTGGGGCAGAATTGTACAGGAATAGCGCAACACATGGTGAAGCATATAATTTTGGCCCTCCAACCCATCAGAATCACCCTGTTAGTGATTTAATTGATGAGATGGCAAAATACTGGGACCATGTACGCTGGAATGATATCTCTAAGTCGCAGGTACATTTGCATGAAGCTGGTTTGTTAAAGCTCAACTGTGACAAGGCATTATTTGACCTAAATTGGACGCCAACGTTGCAATTTGAAGAAACTGTGCGTATGACAGTTGAGTGGTATAAGGAATATTACGAGCATGGTGCAGACAATATGTATGAATATACCATGTCTCAAATTGAAAAATACATGCAACTAGCTAATGATCGAGGAATTAAGTGGGCGAATCCTTGATAATTACTAGCCCTACTATTGATGGGGTATTACTTACACCCCTGCAGGTGATCAATGTTCCAGGTGGTGATGTCATGCACGGAATGAAGAGTAGTGATCCTGGGTATTCGGGGTTTGGTGAGGCCTACTTCTCTACAGTCGATCCAGGCGCTTTAAAAGCATGGAAACGACACCGTGAGATGACTTTAAACTTAGTTGTTCCGGTTGGAGCAGTGCGTTTTGTTATCTATGATGATCGCCATCACAGTGAAACTTATGGAGCTTTCCAGGAGGTTGTCCTTTCAAGAAATAATTTCTGCCGTTTGACAATTCCTCCAAAATTGTGGATAGGGTTCCAGAGTATAGGAGAAATTACAGGAATATTGCTTAATATTGCCGATATTCAGCATTCACCCGAAGAAGTCGACCTAAGAGAAATAAATATAATTAAATATAATTGGGAGTTGAGAAAATGAAAGTAATCATACTTGCGGGTGGATTTGGAACACGCTTATCTGAATACACAGAAACTATACCAAAACCAATGGTAACAATTGGCAAGAGGCCTGTCTTATGGCACATCATGCGCAGTTATGCGCATTTTGGACATAAGGATTTTTACCTTGCATTAGGGTACAAGGCAGAAGTCATCAAAGAGTACTTCCTGCACTATCGTTCCTTGAATGATGATTTTACAATTGATTTGTCAAATGGTGTGATTGAACCGCATAATACAGATGATACAGATTGGCGTGTCACATTAGTCCATACTGGGCCTGAATCTATGACGGGTGGACGGGTAAAGCGTATGCAATCATTCGTTGGCAATGAGACTTTCATGCTGACATATGGAGATGGTGTTTCAGATATTGATCTTGATGCTTTGTTGAAGTTTCACAAGAGTCACGGGAAAATGGTAACTGTTTCTGCAGTTCATCCAGGTGCTCGTTTTGGCGAATTGGAGATGGAAAAACAGAAGGTGACAGCCTTTCAGGAAAAGCCTCAGACAGGGCAAGGATGGATTAATGGTGGCTTCTTTATTATAGAACCCGAGTTCTTTGAGTTGATTGAAGGCGATGGAACGATTCTTGAACGAGAGCCATTAGAAAAAGCAGCGGCAGCGGGTGAATTGATGGCTTACCAACATGACGGCTATTGGCAATGCATGGATACCAAGCGTGATAGGGATGCCCTTGAAGAGCTCTGGGGGAACAATCAGGCACCATGGCGAGTATAGTATCAAGTAAAGTAATTCATCTTTCTAAATCTTGTCTTAGTGATAATGAGAAGCAAGCTGTAAACGGAGTGCTTGATCGTGGATATCTTGGAATGGGAGCTGAGGTTCAAGTATTTGAGCAGACTTTAACTGAGTTCATTGGACGTCCTGCAGTATGTGTTGTTAATGGCACGGCCGCTCTCCATCTAGCGTTACAAGCTGCTGGTATTGGTAAAGGTGACGAGGTGTTGGTGCAATCACTTACCTATGTGGCTAGTTTTCAGGCGATATCAGCAACAGGTGCAAAGCCAGTGGCTTGCGACGTGGACCCTGAAACACTTTGCCTGGATTGGGCCGATGCTGAAAAACGATTAACCCCAAGGACAAAGGCTGTAATGCCAGTGCACTATGCTGGCAGTGTAGGCGCACTAGATGAGATCTATGCTTTTGCAAAGAAATATGACCTTCGTGTTATTGAAGATGCGGCTCACGCATTTGGTAGCGAATATAAAGGCAATAAAGTGGGTGGTTTTGGTGATATTGCTTGCTTTAGCTTTGATGGTATAAAGAATATTACTTCTGGCGAAGGAGGATGTATTGTTACCGATGACCAAGAGATTTTACAGAAAGTACGAGATGCTAGATTACTTGGTGTTGAAAGAGATACGACTAATAGATTTTTAGGTGAAAGAAGCTGGGAGTTTGATGTAACAGCGCAAGGTTGGCGTTATCACATGAGTAATATAATGGCAGCCATTGGCACTGAACAGCTTAAGCGCTTCCCTATGTTTGCAGATAAAAGACGGATGATAGCAAGGCTGTACGATAATCTATTATCAGATAGCGACGGGATAAAAGTTTTTTCTTTTGATTATGATCAGGTAATCCCACATATATATGTTATTGGACTAGGAGAAAATTTTAACAGATCCAAGATAAGAAAAAGCCTAGATGACAAATCAATTCAGACCGGGATTCATTATATGCCTAATCATAGACTGTCAAAATATTGCGTTAATGGTGAGGACATTCCTAAAGTAGATGCAATTTATCCAACATTACTTAGTCTGCCATTACATCCGGACATGACAACAAATGACGTTAGGAGAGTTTGTAATGAACTGATCAACTGTTTAAATGAATAATAATAATATATATATGAACCCTGGTGTTGTTGACAATGTATTAGTTAGTGTGATTATGAATGCACACAATGCAGAGCAGTACTTGCATCAAGCAATTGATAGTGTGCTAGCTCAATCCTATGAAAAATGGGAGATTATTCTCTGGGATAATAACTCTACAGATACTACGGGCAATATTGTAAGATCGTATAGTGATGCTAGAATTAAATATTACTATTCAGATCAATTTATGCCGTTAGGGCAAGCCAGGAATTTCGCTATTCAGAAGGCAAAGGGTGAATTTATTGCTTTTCTTGATTGCGATGATATTTGGTATCCGAAAAAATTAGAAAAACAATTACCGCTCTTTGCGGACACAGAGGTAGGTCTAGTTTACTCAGACTCAATTTTTTTCAATCAAGATGACCAAGAGAGCCGAGCATATTCAAAGCATAAACCTTATCGTGGAAATTGTTTCCGAGAGTTATTGACTGATTATATATTGTCTATGGAAACAGTTATCGTTAGAAAAACAACACTAGAAAGTATGGATCACTGGTTTGACGAACGTTTTAATGCCATTGAAGAGTACGAATTATTTGTACGAATAGGAGAACAGTGGAAAATTGATTATATATTTCAACCTTTATCTAAATGGCGTGTACATAGTGAAAGTTGGACATGGAGAAAACAGCATACTTTTATTGAAGAGAAGAAAAAAATGTTAAGAAAACTTAAATGTAGAGTAGGCATCAATCAGAGATATCCAGGCTTACTTAACGAGGTAGAAGTATTATTTGCCTTGGATGAGGCGAAACACCTTTGGGCTAAGGGTGCAGGTAATGAGGCACGTAATTTGCTCATTAGTTTACGAAAATGGTCTTTAAAAGGTTTCACTCTCTGGTTTATGAGTTTTTTTCCTTTTTATCTTGTTGATGCGATATACAGTCGACTTACAGGCACTATTAGGCCAAAATAGAAAACATTTGGCTAATGTGATTTTAATTATATATGTTATTTAAAGTAGATCAGGGAGGGTTTTTTTTGATAAAAGAAATGTCATATGTTATTTATAAAAGTTTAGTCATAAATACCGTGTTAAATATTTTATTGTTACCTTTGTCAATACTATTACTGATATTTAAAAGGAAGAAGTCATTTATATTGATGTATCATTTGGTTTGCCAAGAATTAAACTATGATAGCCTCAATAAAGGTATTGTTATTTCAAAGACAACATTTTTGAGGCAAATTAAATTACTTAGATGGCTAGGGTTTTTATTTATTGGACCTAGCGATATTAGAATAAAAAATGGAGTACTCATGACATTTGATGACGGGTATGCTGAAACATACAGGGAGATTAAGGATATTGTAAAATATGAACACATCCCGGCTCTCTTCTTTCTTTGTCCTAGATTTTTTATTGAAGGCGAACAGAGATTCTGGTGGAATGAATTAGAAAAGATACAGAGGTCTCAATCATATGATCCGATATTATTTATGGATATATTGCAACAATATATTGAACATGTTAACTTACCATTCTCACTCATCCAAAAAAAACGTTTTTTCTTTCAGCACATCAGGAGTATATTTCTGAAACTTAAATTAAGTAAGGTTTATGAGGTGCTTGATGCTTATTACGCCGAGTCTGGAGTAGATTTTAAAGATGAGCACTCATTGTTCATGAGTAAGAGGGATATTAACGAGGCTAATAAAATAGGATTTGAGTGGGGTGCTCATACTTATTCGCATATTTCTATAGCAGCCGAGTCTTGTGCGCACATAGAAGAAGAGATTATAAAGAGTGATACTGAAATAGAGCGTATTGTTGATTATAAACCAGATTCGTTCGCCTATCCTTTTGGTGTTGAATCAAATGATTCAAACATTGTTAACTTGATTCGTTCTAAGTACAAATATATATATACTACACGATATGGATTTGTCGATAATAAGACTAATCTTTATGCGATACCACGAATTAGCATTAGTGAGGCCGATGGCACCCTTGGTTTTATAAACAAGATTTCTGGAGCATACTTGTTTCTTTATAAAATATTTGATGGTCGCTAGAGAGCCAAATTTGCTTGCCAATCTTGTCTTGCAGGGCGAGCAATATCCATTCTCACCAGATAGCTTTTTTTTTCCTCATGCGCGTGATGCCCTATTATTTTTATTGCGAGGGCTGGGACGGCTTGGCTATAAAAAGTTATTATTACCAGAGTATGTATGTGATGTAGTTACTGATGCGGTATTGCAGTGTGGATTGGATTACTCATTTTATCCATTACAAAAAAATATGTCCATTACTTCAGACCTCAGTGATTTTGGCGAATTTGATATATTTTTGTTTATAAACTACTTCGGTTATTCTATAAATATTCCCCATGAAGTGCGTGAATTGATAAAGCAGAAGAGTGTTGTTGTGATTTCTGATAACGCGCATTCTATTGGAAAGCATCTTGATGAAGTGAGGAATAGTAAATTTATAGATATCTCCATGGCAAGTCTTTCGAAATCGATGCCTGTCCCATTTGGTGCGGTTGTAAATATAATTGATAACATGCTATTAAAACACTTTATGCAATGGCGCATAGAAAATGGATACTTATTTAATGAAAAGATAATGAGTTATTTGTATTTTGGAATAAAGAAAACATTCTTTTTAAAAAAAAGAAAGATGAAATACATGCAGCAGGCAGTATTAGACAATGTAAATCAAAAAATGGAACTATTGTATCCCAAAAAAAATCTAGGCTCTATGGATACATTCCTCATAAATCATATAGATGTACGACGTATCATGAATAACAATATTCATAATTATTATTGTTACAAAGGATGGGCAGAATCACGTGGACTTACCCCTGTTTTTAATGCATTGAATGATGATGATTTCCCGGTATATTTTCCCATTATGATGCATTCTCGCAATGAGCGTGACTTGCTTATCTCTGCATGTTTGAGACAACGTATTGATGCTTTTTCATGGCCAACTATGAATCCAATAAATTATAATCAACAAACATCATATCTTTGGGAGAGAATGGTCTTACTGCCATTGTCTTCCTATCGTGAAATTCAATATTAGGAATAATATCATAATGTATACAGTTAAAGAGCTCCCGATAGATGAAGTAAAAGATGGGTGGGAAAAGGCACAAATTCACGGAGTTAAGTCAACTGTTTTTCAATCATTCCTATGGAATAGCGCATGGGTGAAGACTTTTGCTGATAATGATAATGTTAAGATAAGTGTAGTTTATGACGCAGAAAATATTGTTGCCATAATTCCCATTATAAAATTACGAAAGTTTCTGGTTCCTGTTTATCGTTTTATTGCTGACAATGTATCAGATTATAATGACATTATTGTTTTTAAAAAATCATCAATATTAGATGAATTTCTTTGCCAATACCTGACAAAATTAATGTGCAAAAAAATGAACTTATTTTTACTTAGAAATATTTCTACTGCTTCTAATATTTCAAGAGTATTGGGAAATTCTGTGACATACACTCAATTTTCTCAGACAGTGTATGCAAAAAATATAAACAACTATCGCGATGTCAACTGTAATAAAAAACAAAGAAATAATGCAAAGAGGTTGTATAAGAGGCTAAAAGAAAAAGGAGATATTGAATATTCGTTGAGAGGTGGCGATAAAATTGACTTGAATCAATTGTTGCGTTTCAAAACAAGTTCATTGAAAAAGAAAGGATTACAAAGTATTGTATTTGATTCACGGTATGAAGAGTTTTTGTATAAAGTAATGAATGAAGATCCTAATTCGTTTTTTATATCATATTTAAAATTAAATGGAGAATTAGTCTCAGCATCATTCAATTTTCTACATGGAGACACATTCTACTATTATCTTCCTGCCTACAATGATTCATTTTATAAATATTCACCTTCTTCAATACTTCTATATTTAATGTTAGGTGATATTGAGAATATGGAGAGTGTTTCTTTAATTGACTTTCTTAAAGGAGATGAACAGTACAAATATATCTGGGCTTTGGAGCATGAAAATTTACCACTCAATGTAGTATCTTCACTAGATGCTGGTATTATGCAATGGGTTGTTCGTAATAAGGAGAATGGGTTTATGTCATTATTTAAAAAATTGTAATGGATACAATCTATGCTATTAAAGTTTAATCGTTTTACAAAAATATCTCATTGTAATCCCAATAAAATTTATAAGAAAATATTATAGCTTGACTGTATTTCACATTTTATTTATGCTTAAATTTACATTAATATCACAAGGTTAATATAAGATTATGATTTCTAAATTATTGTTTAGATATAGTTATTCCTTATTACTGACCCTGATGACCTCCAACTTAGTTTTCTTAGAAATTATGGGTCCGCTATCTTTTATAGTAAGTACAACATCGGTGGCAGTTTTTTGTAGCGTAATTGCTATTTTTGCCTACGGCTTAAAATTTAGTCGGCATAATTTGATAAATATATTGCTAACCATATTGTCAATTTTGATTGTGATATCGGCGCTTTTCCATCCATTAGAGCATAATCTTTTGTATAGTATAAGAGATATAATTATGATTTATTTTGTAATATCAATGAGTATGATTGATATTAAAACAGAAGAATTATATAAGATAATTAGATTATCCATATATTTTGTTTGTGCTTTAATAGTAATATTAACATTCTATAATATTTTTTATCATTTATCTTATACCGAGATAAATGATAAAATTTATGCAGATAATGTAGTCAATAGCATTATTGATTATGCAAGTGGCATCGAAAGAGAAAGATTTACATTTCCTGGTATTAATGCTAACACTACGGCTCTAATATTGGTTCAATTGGCGACATTCTCATTGATTATTTCCACTCAGTCGACAAGCAGTCTAGAAAAATTAGTTTTTTTCGTTTTATCCCTTATTTTTTTATACTTTATGTTTTATACATATTCTAAGACAGCAATAGTATTATTATTAGTCTGTATCGGCTTGTTGTATTATTTTAATATTATAAAATTTTCGCATTTACTCTTAATTTTTGCATCTTTTTTATTCATTTTAATTATGTATGATGATTTTATAATTTATAGAGTAATACAGATCTCGGATGTCTTGTTTGGTACAGAATACTCATCCGGAGTTATTGGTAGAACAAGCGATAGAACTGAAAGTATCACAGTCAGTTTAGGATTAATAGTCGATAATCCTCTTGGAATTGGTCGGAGCGAGTATGGTCGTTACTTACAAAGTGCAGTGGGTGGTGGAGAGCATAATAATTATTTGTATAATATGATTATTTATGGCCCTATTTTTGGATTATTTTATATCATTATAATATTGTGGTTGTTTCGCTCAGTAATTGGCGTACATTCTGTAATTAAGCACTCTTCCGATGTTTCGTTGCGTCATCTTTCAATTATTGCTATTATTACTACGATTGTAATACTTTTGGTTCAGATTGTTGCGCCTATATCAACTTATGTAATGGTGTTATTATCTCTTGTCGTGCTTATAATAAATTCCATTAATCGCAATACAAAAATATAGAATAAATAGTAAACTAATCTATTTTAGAATATGTAATCCTCCCAAAAATTAACACTCAGTAAAAGTAGAATTTTCTTATAATAAAAACATAAGGAGATTCAAATGAAGACAGCACGTAAATCAGATTCACAAATCATGCAAATACTGAGCCAAGCAGG
>Ga0209776_1000642_pt1 | contig 22233 bp, 27 predicted proteins | sample SaaInlLV_10m_DNA_3_FD_184670 | JGI IMG/M metagenome (GOLD analysis project Ga0209776, IMG submission 184670) | Marine microbial communities from expanding oxygen minimum zones in the Saanich Inlet - Saanich Inlet SI073_LV_165m_DNA (SPAdes) (version 2) | ecosystem: Environmental > Aquatic >...
ATAGAAGAGGTACACTAGGTTGTGATGGTATCTTTAGAAAGAATGTTGAACAACAACACTTTGATTTTAGGGATGCTTAATATGTATGAATCAGTAGACAATAGTGGGAGGATATCTAAAGGTATCTGTAATTCTTGTATACATTATGAGGCACCTGGGGGTAACGGATTATGTATGAATGATGATTACTGTGTTCCTACTAACAGCTTTCAATCTAAATATGAAGCTAAATCAAGAGGTTCAGCTAATGACTCACGGATGACTGATATATGCGAGGAGTGTGTTTATAGAGAATTTGATCATTGTACCCAGGCTGATAATTGTGTCCCTACTAATGGAGCTACAAAGTTTGAGCATAGGGGAGATGTAAAACCCATACTTAATATAAATAGAGATAATGTAGATGACTTCTTAGATAGAATAGGAAATAATGTGGAAGATAATGTAAGAACACAAGTAGGTGGTAGTCACTATCAAGACATGGCTATACAGCCTTGGGCATACTTTACTGCTAATGCTACACACCTAGAGATTACAGGTGCTTGTAAACAAAACGTACTGAAGTATATGAGACAAAAAAATGATATGTTAGAAGATTTAAAGAAAGCTTCTTGGTATCTTGAAGAATGGATTAAGGAGCTTGAAAACAATGTTATTGAATAATGATATGGAATTCGTATGTACAGCATATGGAAAAGTAACAACAATTAAGATAGATGATGCTTCAAACGTCAGAACAGTTATTGAAGATGTGATAGTACCTATGTTATTAGTATTAGGTTATTCACAAGTATCGATAGATAAATTTATACATGAGGAAGAGTAATGATGATTAGTGACACAAGAGGTTGGAGTGGATTACCTCAGTTCTCTAGGGATATGTATCAAGAAAGATACTTCCTAGAAGGTGAGAACTACAGGGGATGGCTAGACAGGATGGCTAAGTTTGCAGATGATGATGCAATGGCTGAGAGAATAAAAACATATATACATAACTATTGGTTTATGCCATCTACTCCCGTTAGTAGTAATGGTAATGCCCCAGAAAGAGGACTACCAATTAGTTGTTATGTAAACAAAACACAAGATAGTAAGGAAGGAATCTTTGACACATTCACAGAAAATAATTGGCTTGGAAGCTATGGTGGAGGAATGGGGACAGATTGGTCTAGTGTACGAGGAATCGGTGAGGGAGTTGGAGCTAATGGTAAGTCAAGTGGAATCATCCCGTTTATCAAAGTATCTGATAGCTCAACACTTGCAGTCTCTCAGGGAGGACTTAGAAGAGCTTCACAAGCAGTCTACTTGGATGTCTCTCACCCAGAGATTGAAGAGTTCATAGATGTTAGAAGACCAACTGGTGATGCCAACCGTAGGAGTCTTAATGTACATCATGGTGTTACTATCCCTGATGCTTTTATGGAGGCTGTTGAGTCTCGAGGACAATGGGATTTAATATCTCCTAAGACAGGTTCTATAGTTAAGACTGTAGATGCATTTGATCTATTTAAGAAAATGCTGGTGACTCGAATGGAAACAGGTGAGCCGTATATGTTATTTAAAGATAATGTAAATGATGCTAGACCACAGGTATATAAAGACGCAGGATATGAAGTTACTCAAAGTAACCTATGTGCTGAAATAACACTACATACAAATGAAAACTACACAGGTGTATGTTGTTTAGCTTCAATGAACTTGGAGTATTGGGATGAGATTGAGTTTGAACTAGAGCAATTTGTATATGATACAACTAGATTCCTAGATAATGTATTACAAAGCTTTAGTGATTTAACTGAGGGAGTACCTGGATTTGAGAAAGCAAGACGTAGTGCCATGGCTGAGAGATCATTAGGACTAGGTGCTATGGGGTTCCATTCACTACTACAGAAGAAGAGCTTACCTTGGGGTTCACCAATGAGTAAAGGCCTTAACATAACAGTATTTGATAAGATTAAAGCAGCAGTAGATGATGCAAATCATGAAGCAGCCATTAAGTTTGGACCTTGTCCATTAGGTGAAAGATATGGCCACTACATAAGGAACACACACAGTACATCAATAGCACCAACAGCTAGTATTAGTACGTTATGTAATGGGACTAGCCAGGGAGTTGATCCAAGATTAGCTAATAGTTATGTTCACAAGACTAACATTGGTACCTATACACAAAGGAACAAGTACCTAGAGAGAAGACTAATTGAATTAGGAGCTAATACAGATAAGGTATGGAAAGCTATTGGTAAGGAAGCTGGTTCAATACAGAACCTAAAGATACCAGGTCTGTCAGCTTGGGATAAAGAAGTATTCAAGACTGCTATTGAGTTAAATCAATTCCATACAGTAGATATGGCGTGTGATAGAGCACCTTACATAGATCAAGCACAGAGTATTAACTTATTCCTACCAGCTGATGAGCAAGTAGCTAACTTGTATAATCTACATGTGAGAGCTTGGGAACAAGGACTTAAATCACTGTATTACTGTAGGTCAACAGCAGCTACAAGAGCTAGTGCAGGACGTAGAGATAGAGAGATAATAGAAGTAGATAGCTGCTTAAGCTGTCAGTAACAATAAAGAGGATAAAGAATGAGCACACTAATTAAACAAACAACTAAATACCCGATGTATAAACCTATGAAATATTCGTGGGCTTATGACTACTGGAAAACACATGAGAAGATGCATTGGACGGAGGAAGAAGTTCCTCTAGCTGATGACATTAAAGATTTTAATAATGCTGATGCAGATGAAGTTAGATTCATTACTGAAGTATTAAGACTATTCACACAGAATGATATTATGGTTGGTGCTGGGTATGATGTTATGCTTAGAATCTTTAAGCCTACTGAAGTACAGATGATGTTAAGAACATTCGCCAACAGAGAGAATACACACATTAGTGCCTATGCTCTACTTACTGAGACTCTAGGGTTTGGAGATGAAATCTATAGTGAGTTCCTAGAGATACCATTAATGGAAGGTAAGACTGAGTATATTGATAAAGCTAAGGTAAAGAAGTTTGAAGACTACAAAGCTGATGGTATGAGTAATGCACAAGTTGATGAACAATTTAGACGAGCCATCGCTAGGATGTTAGCAGTATATGCTGGAGCTACAGAAGGTATTAGTTTAATGGCACAGTTTGCTATGTTACTACAGTATCAGTTCCAAAACAAATACAAAGGTATGTGTACTATTGTAGACTGGAGTATTAAAGATGAAGCTCAACACCAAGAAGGTAACTCAAAACTATTTAGAGAATACATCAAAGAGAATAGTGATATCTGGGATGATGAACTTAAGTATGATATATACCAAGCAGTAAGAGAGATTGTAGAATATGAGAAATCATTAGTTGATTACTTGAATCCTCCACACATGGATAAGGATACAGTTAAAACATACATAGAATACATGGCAGATAATGCTTTAAAACAGTTAGGTATGAAAGAGAACTATGGGCATAAAGAGAACCCCTTCCCATTTATGGATGATGTTACATCTGGTGTATCCTTAGTGAACTTCTTCGAAGGAAGAGTAACTGATTATGCTAAGGGTGCATTGACTGGTAGTTGGGACACTTTAAAGCAAGATGTCGCTTGATGATTGGAAAATAATATTCATAATAAACACAGTAGTAGCGGAGTGGTTTCTAATAACCAACGCTATGAATAACTTTGGATGGATAACGATAGGAGGATAAATGAAAAAGAGACTTAGACATTACGTAGAAACATTAGAAGCAGAATATAGACACTGCAAGACTAATGAAGAATGTAAATACCTAGAGCGAGTGATCGCTAAACTTAAAGATATAATTAAAAGAGGATAATAAATGAAAGCTCTAATAGATGCAGACAGTATGATATATAAAGCAGGCTTTGGTGTAGAAGAAGCTATTGACTGGGGTGATGGAGAAACTACATACCATGGTGAGATAGAGGATATGAAAGATGCTATTGATGGTATGCTTGATTCTATTACATTCGCTACTGGATGTGATGATTATGAGCTTCATTTAACTGGTAGTGGTAACTTCAGAGATCAAGTAGTTAGTGACTATAAACACAACCGTAAGGGCATGAGAGTACCTGAATGGGTAGCTGAACTAAAGCAGCACATGATTGAAGAGCTAGGAGCTATCCTACACAAAGGATGGGAAGCTGATGATGCTGTTGTGTATTTAAAGACTAAGTATCCTGAGGATTATATATTATGTGCTATCGATAAGGATGTATTAATGCAATCAGTTGGTACTCACTATAACTATGGTAAACAAAAAGATGTAACAGTAGATGAGTGGACTGCCTTACATTTTAAATACTACCAATGTATAGCGGGCGATCCTGTTGATGGCTATAAAGGTGTTCCTGGTATGGGTCCTAAGAGAGCTGAGAAAGCCTTAAAGGATTGTACTAATGAAAGAGAGTTGTGGGTAGCTGCGTTATTAGCTTATAGGTCAAAGGGCTTAAGAAGAAGTAATGCTATCAATACTATGAGGTTGGCGTGTATGCATCAATATGATGGGGAAGGTGTAGTACTGTGGACCCCTCCGCATCGAGGCTAGAGTTACTTTCTAGTCTTGAGTTGTTGCAGATACCGATAGATACAAGGAGAGGGTATACCTACTTATGTAGTTAGGTTCAGTGTCACACAGGATGAGGCATGATAAAAGAACTGGAACCTTCTATAAATAGAATTGGAGAGAAGATGAACGTAGAGAAAATACTACAGATACTTGAAGAAGCATTCCCTGATAGGATAGTGATAGCTAGATTATCCGATTATGATCAAGGAAGACAACACGGTAGATTAGAAATAATCAGATATATAAAACAATTAATAGAAGAAAAGGATTAATACACATGAGCGGATTATTTGGATCTAAAACACCAGCACCAGCAGCACCTATCCCACCAGCAGCACCAGTAGAGGAAGCAACATTTAAAGCAGGTGGTGATGATGAAGGTAGAGGTGACCTTAAGAAAAGAGCACAAGGAAAGAAGAGGCTACAGATACCATTAACTAAAGGTAAAGCATCTTCAGGATTAGGTATCCCTAAATAGATGGAAGACATTAGCCTAAAAACTAGGTGGTCCAAACTAGATAGTGAAAGGAATGCTGTAGTTGATAGAGCTAAAGCATGTGTTGAATTAACTATACCTTCATTACTGGTAGATGCGACACACACAGAGGATACACGACTAGCTACACCTTATCAATCATTAGGTGCTAGAGCTGTTAACAACTTAGCGAGTAAATTACTACTGAGTCTATTACCACCTAACGCTCCTTTCTTTAGGTTCATACCTGATAAGATTGCTATGATGGAGATGGAACAAGCACAAGCAGGAGCCGCTGCACAAGTTAACGAACAGTTAGCTGATATTGAGAGAGCACTTAGTGCACAGATTGAGAGAGAAGCACTAAGGGTGCCTATATTTGAAGCTTTAAAACTACTGGTAGCTACTGGTAATGCATTAGTCTTTAGAGATAAAGATGAAGGTACAAGGGTATTCAACTTAAGTCACTATGTGGTTAAGAGGAGTCCAGAGGGTGTAGTTAAAGAGATAATGACTCTTGAAAGAGTTAAGCCTAGTGACTTACCTGACCCTAGTAAATACGATAGTGAAGATAAAGACATAGACCTATATACAATTGTTAAATACAATACAGAGACTAAGAAGTATGACTCATGGCAAGAAGCTGGTGATGAAGAACTTGAAGGTACTCGAGGTGTATATACTACTAAGAATATGCCTTATCTACCATTAAGATGGACATCAATACATAATGAAGATTATGGTAGAGGTTTAGTTGAACAATACCTAGGTGACTTGAGGTCACTAGAAGCATTGACAATGTCTATTGTAGAAGCATCAGCAGCAGCAAGTAAGATTGTATTCATGGTTAACCCAGTGGGTGCTACGAATATCAAGACACTAGCTAAAGCAGAGAGTGGAGCAATCATCAAAGGTAATGCACAGGATGTATCTACACTACAGGTGGATAAATCACATGACTTACGTATTGCATATGAAACACTTAATGATATACAGAGAAGACTAGCTAGTGCTTTCCTTCTAAATGAATCAGCAAGAAGAGATGCAGAGAGAGTTGACATAATAGCTCTCTATAAATTATATTAATTCGGGGGAACTCCAGAACGGACAATCCCGAGCTAATTAAGATTTTTAACTAAATTCCTAAAGGAGAAAAAATGGAATACAGAAAAATCACATTAAATATAAAAGACTTAAAACACACTTATACTATAGATACATTAGGTATAGTACGGAATGAGAGCACTGGTAAAACATTACGAGGGACATCAATATCTAAGAATAATAGATATGTTAAGATACACCTAGATAAATTTTATCCGCTACATAAGCTAGTAGCTTCTCACTTTATTACTAACCATGAGGAATTACCTTATATTAATCATATAGATGGTAATAGATATAATAACTCAATAAATAACTTAGAGTGGTGTACACAGTCACATAATATGAAACACGCATACAAGACAGGACTTAAGACTAATAGAGGTGTAAAAAATCCTATTGCAAAACTAACTGAAGATGATGTTAAAAAGATATGGGCTTTAAAATCCTCATCCTTAACAGCTCGACAGATTAGAGACAGACTTAAGCTTAATGTATCTATAGATGCAGTTAAGTCAGTGCGTCAGGGTAAAAACTGGACACATATAACAGATAATATTTAATGTAAATTAGTGTAACGACTATCCCGTGAGGGAGTAGGGCCGAGTGGCTCGAAACATATAGGTGCGAAACAAGCACAAGATATAGTCTACTCTATATAGGAATATATAGCAGTTCATAAGAGAACGGGTAAAGAAGTAACGCACTTTATTGAATACAAGGTACGGCAGAAGAGGTAAGACTTATGGCTGGAGAACTAGAGGATGCCTTAGGTGGTATATACTCTATCCTAACACAAGAACTACAACTACCATTAATTAAGTTAATGATGTTAACATCTAAAGTTACATTCCCAGAGGGATTAGTAGAGCCTGTAATTGTTACTGGTGTAGAGGCACTAGGACGAGGACACGACTACAACAAGTTAGTACAGTTTGCACAAACATTACAGCAGTTATTAGGACCTGAGATATTTGCACAATATTCAAATGTAGATGCAGTTATTGCACAAATAGGTACATCACTGGGTATTGATACAGAGGGTCTGATTAAGACACCTGAGCAGAGACAACAGGAACAACAACAAGCTATGATGCAACAAGCTGGACAAGCTGGTTTAGATACAGCAGCACAAGCTGGTGGTCAAGCAGCAGTTGAACAAGGGATGATGTAGTGAGGTTGCCAGTTACAATGGCTCCTCCCACTCCCCCATACACAAGAGAGATAAAGAAGAAGGAAGTTAAAGATGGAAATACAACAAAGCCAAGAAGAAAACGTAAACCTAAGTCAACACGAACAAGCGATGGTGGACAAGATGGATGCGAACACAAACCAAACACAACAGGAACTACAAAGTGATGCTGATAAGAGGGGTGTAGCAGATGATGCTCCACTACCATCTGATGAAGTTAAGTTATATGCAGGTAAGTACAAGTCTGTTGAAGATATGGAACAAGCTTACAAAGAACTAGAAGGTAAGTTAGGTAGTAATGACGGTGAGACTAAAGAAGCTTCTACTGAAGCGGAAGAGGGTGATACAGTATCTACAGAGGCTGAAGCTAAAGAGTTAGCTGAAAGCAAGGGCATTGACTTTACAGAGTTGAATCAAGAGTTTGCTAACAATGGTGTATTATCTGAGGATACATACGCATCATTGGCTGGTAAGGGTATTGATAAAGCTACTGTAGATAACTATATTGCAGGACAAGAAGCTATTGTATCTCAGAACTTATCTAAGATGCAATCACTAGCTGGTGGAGAGCAAGGGTATCAAGATATGATATCATGGGCAGGAGAAACATTATCGGATGGGGATAAGGAAGCATTTAACTCTAGTTTACAAAATGAAGGACAAGCTGAATTTGCTATCCAAGGATTGTATGCTAGGTTCCAAGCTACACTAGGACCATCACTAGTTAAAGCTAGTAGTAATTCAACTACATCATCACAAGGGTATCAATCTAGTCAAGAGATGACTAAGGATATGCATGATGTTAGGTACAAGAAAGACCCTGCGTTTAGAGCACAGGTACAAAATAAGATAGCGAAGAGTAATTGGTAAGGTGTGTTTGGCATTGAGATGTAACCTATGTCCTAGACAAGTTTAACACTGATGATGTAAGACCAAACTTCTTTACTCCTCTTTTAGGTAGTCGGTAGGCTTTCAAACGCCTGTCACTACCTTTTTAATATTAAAACTATTATAAAATCGATGCCCCTATTAAGTATATCGAGGTGTATTTATAGGGATACCAAAGATGGAAATAAAAGACAATACATATTAATATCACGCGTAGGTGCCACTTACGGCTAACATATTAAACATAAAAATAAAACAAGGACATTTAAAACATGGCAAATTATATTCACTCAAATGGTATCGGTACTAACACACTTGATGCACACTCAGACAGAGCAATCGCTCTTAAAGTATTCTCAGGAGAAGTATTAACTTCATTCGAAGAGAACAACATCTTCATGGGACTAGTACAAACTAGAACTATTTCTTCAGGTAAGAGTGCTTAACATAAAGGGTTCTCTATAAACACTCATTGAATTGCTGGGACCTCCTTATGGGACAATCAGCAGCGAAGCCTAATCGAAAGATAGGAACGTTCAACGACTAGTGCATTGTGCACGTACATCCAAGTGGATGGAAGCGGTGAGTAAAACAAAATAAATTAAAAGGAAACATATATGAAAATATGTACACTCTGTGAGACTGAAAAGCCACTCGATGAATTCTACTTTAGAAAGGATTCAAATAAACACACTAATGAATGCAAAGATTGTCGTATTGAAAGACAACGAGTTAAGAAATTAGGGGTATCTAATCAAGATTATGAGAAGATGTTTATTGAGCAAGAGGGTCAATGTAAGATTTGTAATTGCAAACTAAATAGTAATAGATATACTAAGTTTGCTGTAGACCATGACCATAAGACAGGTCAAGTTAGAGGTCTATTATGTACAAACTGTAATACCGCTTTAGGACTATTAAAAGATTCTAAACACAGATTACAAAATGCAATTGATTATTTAAACAGTTTTAAAGATATAGTCTAATCTATATAGTAATATATAGCGGTCTGTCTCCTACCAAGGACAAGACGGGTAAAGTGGTAACGTACTTTATTGAAATGGGAAATGCAATTCCCAGTTATTGGTTCATATACTGATGCTGTAGCTGAGCACGTACCAGGTACTGATATTGATGTATCAGGAATCGCAGCTGGTGAAAGAGTTATTACTATTGATAACTTAAAATATGCATCTGTATTTGTAGATAACTTCGAAGAAGCAATGTCTCACTATGAAGTTAGAGGACAATACTCTACTGAAATGGGTAGAAAGTTAGCACAAACAATTGATGGTGACGTAGTTACTACTCTTAGAACTTGTGTTGGTGGTGTTGCCGCTGCTACAGGTCAACCTACTCCAGAAGCTGCTGCAATTGATGCAGGTGTATTAATTGCTGATGCTGCTTCTGTTAAAGGTAACAAGATTATTGATGCTATGTTCCAAGCACAAACTATCTTAGATGAAAAAGATGTACCAGGTGAGAGATACGTAGTTGTAACTCCTGCTGATTACTACAACTTAGTTCAATCTGATAAAGGTACAAACAGTGACTATACATCTGGTAACGGTGGTATTGATGCTGGTAAGATTACTAAGATTGCAGGTAACAACATCTTAGTATCTAATAGATTAGCTACTGGTGAGATTGTAGTATTCACTACTAATGCAATTGGTATTGTTAAATTACTTGACATCAAATCTGAAGCTAACTACATCCCTGAGAAATTAGGTGATTTAATGACTTCATCTTACGCAATGGGTTATGGTGTACTTAATCCAGCTTGTGTAGTAACAATCGACGCTGCTGCTGCATAAGCATAAGCAATTTATAAGGACTGGCTATTAATTTAGCTGGTCCTTTTTTTTGGTTTGAGATATGAGGCCAACAACAACTATAATAAACTAAAGGAAAGATATGAATAAATTAAATAATGCAATTAATATCATACTACAAAACCTAGGAGAACAAACACTAGGAGCTACTGAAGCTATAGATGGTATATTTGAAGCAGAACAAGCTAGTCTTGTACTAGACGAGATTAAAACACAAGTGTTAGCATTTGGTTATAACTTTAATACAGATAAGGTATGGGAGTTTGTACCTGATATGGATGGCTACATAGCTATACCTGATAATGCACTAAGTGTAGACCCTACAGATACAGGACAGGACTATGTTGTTAAGGACCACAAGCTATATAATAAAGATGATGTTACTTATGTATTCACATCTACAGTAGAGGCAGAGGTTATATGGGATGTACCATTTGATGATGTACCTTTAATTGTACAACACTATATTGTTACTAGAGCATCGCGTATGTTGGTACAGAGGTTAACAGGTAATGAGACAATGTTACAATACCTACTTAATGACGAAGAGAAAGCTAAAGTAGAAGTGTTAAATTGGGACTCTGATATAGGGGACTATAATGTATTTGACTCTAGTACAACTATGAGGATTATAAATAGAACTACAAATCCTAGAGGATTGAAAGGATAGATAATGTTAATTAATCAAACACTACCTGGATTATATAATGGAGTTAGTGGTCAAGCACCTGAGCTCAGACTGGACACACAGGTTGAGGAGATGATAAATTGTTATCCTAGTGTAGTTACTGGTGTAGGTAAAAGACCACCACTAGAATACATGGCTAATAATACATCACTAACGGAGGATGTATTTGTTCACACATACGATAGAGGAGATGACTTAGAGAAGTACATCATAGCTATTGATGGGGGTAGCTGGTATACCTTCGACTTAGATGGTACTCCTATTAATAGTGGTACAGATGTCTATTTGACTACAGGAACTACACCAGCTAAAGAAGCATTTGCATTAACTACTATAGGGGATATAACATATATTGTTAATAAGACTAAAACAGTAGAGATGGATACAACACTAGGGTCAGAAGTAGAAACAACATACTGGACACTAGGATGTAGTAACTATACATTAGTAGGTGAATATGATGGAGGTGACTTTGAGGTATTTAACACTGAAGGTACTATTGAAGTTACAGTTAATGTAGATGGTACACCTTATATTAAGACACTTGGTATTAATACCTCTCTAGAGACAGCGGATGCACAATATAATACTGAAGTTGAAGTACTAATTGCTGAGGCATTAGCAGACATAGTAATAGCTATAGAAGATATTAACCATAGTGGATCTAAAGGATTAGCTTCTGATGGTTCACACACTATAACATTAGGTGTAGCATGGGTAGATGTTGTACATGGTACTGAAGGTACTACATCATATTCAATTATAGAGATAGAACCAGGTGCATGGGAGAGTCAATTCTTCTATTGGGTTAAACGTAGTGCTGGAGCAGCAACAGGTGACAATGCTCTCTTACGGCACACATACTACATATATAAGAATGGGGCATTATTAACGGAAGCAATACACCATGACTCTACATCAGCTGCTTCCTTATTAGCTGCTGCTATTGGAGGTATTGCTAGAGGCTCAGTAGTTATGAATGTAGCTGAGAGTAATGAAGCATACACAGGTAGTGACTCATGGGGTGACCAAGCTAGTGAGAGTTGGCAGGGACGTGTTAAGAAGCTTCAGGATTTACCTAATAACTTAGGTTTTGAAGGTAGTGTTATTCAAATCACAGGTGATGATAAATCTAACTTTGATGAATACTATGTACAATATATAGAGGGTGTGTATAAAGAAACAGTTAAGCCTAACCTATATAATACAATTGATGCATCTACAATGCCACACATCCTAGCTAGAGGACAAGATGCAGCTGGTGATATTAAGTTCTACTTTGATGTGATTAATGATAGTACTGAAATACCACTAGAAGATGAATATGGTAACATACTAAACACAAGTTCTTGGGGTATGCGTACAGCAGGTGATGAGCTTAGTGCATCAGAGCCAAGCTTTGTAGGTAATACAATTACTGATGTATTTTTCTTTAAGAATAGACTAGGTCTTATATCTGGAGAGAATATAGTTATGTCAGAGGTAGGTGAGTATTATAACTTCTTCCCTACAACAGTAACTGATGTACTAGATAGTGACCCGATAGATGTAGCAGTAGATAGTAGTCAAGTGGTAGCACTTAGATATGCTATACCATTTAATAAAGAACTGTTACTATTTGGAGACAAAGCACAATTCATACTATCTGGTGCAGAAACACTAACACCTAAAGATGTATCAATACAGCAGTCAACAGCCTTCGATACTAACCGATTCATTAAACCAGTAGGACTTGGACCTAATGTATACTTTACTATTAATAAAGAAGAGACTACACAAGTTAGAGAATACTTTGTAGTACCTGATACTGCGGCTAATGATGCGGCTAATATTACAGCACATTGTCCACAATATGTACCAACAGGTATGAAGGTTATGGCAGGTAGTTCTAAATATGATATGTTGTTCATGGCTACAGGTAGTGATAATATCATTTATGTATATAGTTTCTACTGGCAGGGTGAAGAGAAAGCACAATCAGCATGGCACAAGTGGGTAATGCCGGAGAATGTTATAAACATGGCTATGGTAGATTCTACACTAGCTGTTATGACAGTGGATGAAGGTGTTATGAAGCTACACCATATAGTACTAGAGCCTACATCACTTACACAATATAGTGATGGAGTAGTTCCATATGAGGCTTCAATTGAATTAAGTAAATGGGGTATATCTACAGGTAATGCTGGAGTAGACACATTAAGTGGTGGTCTTAAGTTTAAGGCAGTTAGGGTAGCTAATACAAATGGTGGGCCCTATACACTAGTGGTAGAAAATAAGAGAAGAGTAGGTAGTGTAGATTACTACAATACTAAATCTCTTGATGATAAGAAATTTATGGTACAGGGTAATACAGATGATGTTATCCTGTCACTTAAAGATAGTGGAAGCACAAGCTTCAATATTACTTCATTGAATTATGAAGGCTTATATACTAATAATAGTAAAGGAATATAATGGTAAGTGATAAAGTACTACCTTCAAATGGTAGTCAGAGAATATTTACAATAGGATTAAATGTATTAAGTGAGAGCCATCTTAAAATATACCTTGATGGTGTAGCTATAAGTGCAGATGATTATGATTTAATTAACAATGCAGCGGTGTTTCACACTGCCCCTGCAGAAGGTACACTAACACTACAGGTAGGTACAACACCTGATGACTTGTTACTAACACCTACAGATGCAGGTATAGTTGCGGCTAATATGGATAATGTGGTTCTAGCAGCACAAAGTGTTGCAGCTATACAAACAGTAGCAGATAACATATTAGATGTTAATACAATTGCAGCTGTTGAGGTATTAGAGGATATGAATATCTTAGCTAATACTCAAACACTAGCAGATATTGAAGCGGTAGCAGGTATTGCAGACCTTATTGAAGAAGGAGTTGGCTCTATTGGCAATACAACTTCTCAAGGTATGTTTCAACACAATAAAAGAATAGTATCAGATAAGACAATTACAGAAGATTATAATGCTATCAGTGCAGGACCTGTAACTGTAGATGAAGGTGTAACTGTAACTGTACCTGAAGGTTCTACATGGACTGTAGTATAATGAGAAAGGAACAATATGAGTGCAATTAAAACAAACCAAGTATTAAACTTGGATGGAGATAGGATTGGTTCTGTAGTAGTAGATAGTATTGCTAATATGAAGAACTTAAATACTGAGATAGAAGCTAATGCTACAGTAGAAGTATTAGGCTACTATAGTAAAGGTGATGGCGGTGGAGGTACTTTCTATTGGGATAGTACTTCTATTGAAGATGATAATGGCGGTACTATTATTGAAGCTACTGGTATAGTAGATGGTAGATGGATTAGAAACTATAGTGGTAGTGTTAATGTAAAGTGGTTTGGTGCTACAGTAGATACAGATGTTACAGATATTTTAAATACTGCCCTTAGTGTAAGTTTAGTGGTAGAAATTTCAGACAACTACACTTTATCTGATACTCTAGTTTTAAATAAAAGAAATGTATTATTTAGTAAAAATGGGAGCACTTTAACTACTACAGTAGGAGATGGTTTTTTACATCTATCTAGCAGGTACATTACTATCAGAGGTATGATATTTAAAAACATCTCAGGTACAGGTACTTTTTATAGTGAGGAACATGCAGTAGGGCATGATACTATTATCGAGTTTTGTGAATTTAACGGATGTCAAGTAGGTAAAATTCAACATGGAACTTCAGGTGAGCTTAGTGGTGGTATAGGTTATAACTCTACTATAAGACATAATGTAGTAAAAAATGTAGCTTCTAATAATGGTATGGATCTAGTTGATGTTAGTAATATTACTATAGAGAATAATGAAGTATATAATTGTGATGGAGAGGGTATTAAAGTAGGAGGGGGCTCTACCAACTTTGTAAAAGTGAATTTTAATTATTGTCATGACAATGGTAGAGATGGTATAGACCTTTATAATGGTGGTAGATATGGGGAATGTATAGGTAATAGGTGTATTGATAACCTACAAGGTATTGAGATAAAGTACCCTACTATTGCTTACTCTGAGGGAGGCAGTAGTGCTGATAAATTTATAGTTTCTAATAATGTAGTGACAGGTAGTGCTATTGCTTTTAATGCTTATGCAAATAATATAATATTAGATAGTAATTATTGTGGTGGGGAGCTTATTTGTGGTGGATGGAATACCATAGTATCCAATAATATAATTGTATCCACTAGTAGGGGTATTGGTATAAAAGGTTTATCTAATGGTAGGGTATCTAATAATACAATAAAAATGACAGGAGGTAGTAGTGCTAACTTACCTATTTATACTAAATATGGTAATTCTACATCAAACAACCCTCAAGATGTACCTAATACAGATATTATAATAGAAAATAATACTATTGATGCAGGGGGGTATTCTTATGGTATAAATATTGAAGCAATGTCTGTAGATAATATATGTAAAATAAGAGGTAACACTATACTTAATGTTACAAGTACAGGTACATTAGGAGGTAAAGATTATGTATTTGGTAAAAATAATAATGATTTTCAGGATGATGTAGTTATAGCAGCTACAAACAATCCTTTATTTAATTCAAGTAGCACAGCTTACAAAACATCGTGTAGCTCTATTATAAAAAACCCTAGAATTGATGTTATACATAATTGGAAAGGTTTTTTATCTTATAATAGTGCATCAGGTACTACCTATGGTAGATTAACATTAAATATAGGAGCTACTGAGCACACACTAGTAAATAATTTATGGTCAGGTACTATAAATGAAAATGTAGAGTTTGACATAAAAATAGCTGTAGTAGATGATACTACTTTATCTGTGACTCATTGGAATAGTTTTACAGGAGTGTACGATCACACAGAAATTACAGGTTTAACAGGGTTAGTAGCTAATGATTTGAAATTTAATATAAAAGGACAAACAGGTACATCAGACGCAGCATACAGGAAATATCATACATTTACTACATTAAGCAGTAAGAATAGATATTATTAATATTAAATGATAATAAGGATTAATTAATGAGTGAATTAATAATAGATAAGATTACTACCAGAGATGGTAGTAATGTGGGTGCAATAGTAGTAGCTGATATAGATGAACTACTATTATTAAATACGAATAAAGAGATTAATACTACAGCTATTGTAAAAGATAGTAATAGAGGTGGTGTATTTAATTATGATGGTGCACAAAGTGGTGTTAATAATGGTGGTACTATCTTTGATGGATGGGTTAGACAATATGATGGTGCAGTAAATGTTAAGTGGTTCGGTGCTAAAGATAATACTGATAATACACTAGCTATTCATAGTGCTCTTAAACTAAAGGGAAGTATTTTACATCCAGACGATTTAACTACATATTTAAGTGGATATTGTAGTGTATTAAGTGATACAACTTTAGAATTACATGGTACAATCATAAGAACAGAGCAAGGGGTTGTTGGCTCACACTATTATCCTTCTGGCTTTGATTTAGATAAAACAGAAAATGTGACTATCACTGGTAGTGCTACTCTGTCTGATGAGCTTATGCTTGACTACTCAGATGAGGATTTCCCAATGAATGGTATGGGTGCAGTAGATGGCTATACACCTTTTATCCATGTTAGAAGTTGTAGAGATGTGAAAATAGAGAATGTCAATTTGTACAAAGTGGCTTATGGTATTATGGTAGGTAAGAATGCTGAGCCTTTCTATACTGACTGGAGTAGTTTTGTTAGTTATGATTCTAACCCTACAGATTGTCATATAAAAGGTATTAACGCTAGATTTTGTAGCTACTTTTCAGCTACTTTAAATTCTGCAAAGTTGTCATCTATAAGTAATAGCTACATATATCGTAGTGGAGATGGTGGTATTCATATGCAGTTTTCTAGTCAGTGTAGTATTCACGATAACTTTAGAGAGTCGCCGTATGGAAATGGTGGAGAATATGATGGACAAGTATCTACATCTTGGAATGACCAACAAGGCATTATGATTGAAAATAGCGATAATTCTATGGTATATGGTAATACTGTAAAAGGATTATCTTCACAAGGGATAGGTGTTATTAATAACTGTACAAATATAACTGTAACTGACAACACTGTAATTGAATGCCAATCAGCTGGGATAACTGCAAGAGGCGGTGATACAGTGTATGGGCTTAATTCTTCTATTACTATAAGCAACAACACTATTGTAAATCACGGTTATCTACACACCTCAAATACTGTATGGACTGAGCATCCACATAGAGGAGGTATTTTTATAGATGATACTTACAGTTGTATTATAGATGGAAATACAATATCAGGATTTAATGATGTAGCAGATTCTCCTATATCTGCTAAAGGTGTAACTACTACCGACCTAGGTTTTTGGGTATCTAATTCTGTAGAAGATAGAGTTAGTTATACTTCATTGGTCATATCTAATAATACAGTTTCATTTAATGAATATAGAAGTAACTATGCTGATTTTACTGGATTTGAATCTAGTGACTGTAACTTATCAGGTATAAAAGTTAAAGAAATTTGGGGTAAACTTAAAATTTCAGATAATAACTTACTTGCAAACGCTTTTGCTGATGGTAGATATTCTACTTACTTATCTGTGGCAGGAATAGAGGTGGCATCTACTGGTGTAGAAGTTGGAGAAGTAACTATACAATCGCTAGATATAACTGGTAATACTGTTTCATATTGGAATGGCGGAGGAATATACGTTGATTTAGATGCTAAGTTTTATGATAAAGCTGCATCCGTTAACATAAGCAATAATAACATTAATAACTTACCAAGTTATGGTATGTACCTAACTAATTTTAATTATAGTAACATAAGTAACAATAGTATAAAGAATATAGGAAAAGTTGCTACTTCAGTAGGGTATGATAAAGCATTGACATTAAATAGTATATACGGAGCTTTAGTTGATGGTAATACAATAACTAATACTGAAGGTATTGCTTCTATGTATGGCTATGTAAATTGTGTATATGTAGAAGATACTCTAATCTATGAGGGCAGTAACTATTTCCAAAAAGGAACTGGCGACACTACTGATTATATTGCTTTTGTAGGTAGTGGTACAAGACAGTCTTCTTTAAATACTACAGCTTTAACAACCACTAATGCAACTGGTACAATAATAAAGTATGCCGATGGTACTATGATATGTACACAAGAGGTTATAAGTAAGGCTCCTAATAATGTAAACGGTAACTTGTATATAAGTGATGCTCAAGTAATTTCTTTTCCAGCTACATTTCAAGCTAAGCCTATTTGTTCTGCTAGTTCTGCCTATATGACAAAATTAAGAGTTGATGATTCTTCAGGGGGGTATTTATGGGTACTACTTCCAACTACGTATAATTTTGGTACAGCAGTACAAATAACATCAATAGGGAGATGGAAATAATGAGATATTTTGATACAAAAACAAGAACAGAAGTTTTCGCAGAGAGTAAAACAACAATAGATAGTATGGATGAGAGAGTAAAAGCATTCTTTGAGAAAGTGCCAGAAGATAAGGCGCTTTCGTTCAATGAACACAATTTACCAGTATTTGATAATAAGGTAGTAGTTAGCAAAGAAGAGTTAGATTTAGCAAGTGCTATATCAGAGTATAAATCATATTTGTTATCTACAGACTGGTACTACGCTAGAAAGATGGAAACAGATGAAGAAGTGCCAACTGAAGTAATAGAAAAAAGAAAAGCAGCTAGAACTTTTCTGCGTAATAATGATAAATAAACTAGCAAAGTTAATTCCACACGATAAAGCACTCCACATAGCAGTAGGTCTAACATTATACGGACTAGGCGCTATATGGATGCCTATCGTTGGGTTAATACTTGCTGTAGTATTTGCTGTAGGTAAAGAAATAAAAGATGAGATAGTGTATGGTGGATTTGATTGGAAAGACTTATTATTTACAATTGCAATTCCTATTATACTATATGTACTAAATTTATTATATAATACGAGATGGTAAAAATGAAACTAGACGATAATAAAAAGATAATAAGAACTTTAAAAAAGGAGACTACTAATGGGTAGTTTAGAACGAGCAAGAGAATTTATTAGGAGTAACAAATGACACAAATACTATATATGGTGCTAAAAGAAACTATACTATCTTTACTTGGTAGAGTTATGTGGAAAGCAATAGCGGAGCGTATGGCTACAAGACTTGTAGTATATGGATTAAAGAAACTAGAAGGGTATTCAACTAATGAAGTAACTTCTGGATTAGTAAAAGACATATTAGCTTCACTAGAAGGTAAAGGATTAAAGGCACTATAATATGAGTGGAGCACTAGAACAAAAAGTAGACAACTTAGTAGAAGTAACTACTAAGCTTGTAGTAATGCAAGAACAAACTACAAAGAATATAGATAAGCTAGCACTAGAGATAAAAGATACTATGTGTGAGTCACACGAATGTGATGCTGTTAAGAGAGAGATTGAATACTTAAAAGACAAGACATCTAAACTTGAAGGTAAGATTGAAACTATAGAAGGTGTTCCTAATGCCGTAGCAAAGAGAGCACTAATGACAGCAGTAGCTGCTACAGTTATGTATCTTATGTATACAATAGGAATTAGTAAATGATGAATAATAAAGGAGTAACACATGACAGAACTATCAATAAGAACCAACAATAGAATATCAACAGGAAGCATTAGCTTCTCTGATACAGTATTTGGAGGAGACCTAGTAGCTAATACAGCCATATCAGGAATAGTACCACCAGGAGCAGACTTTATAATCTTTTCTTGTACAGGTGATTTCTTTGTATCATATGGTGGGGCTACAGCAGCAATACCAACTGGTTCTCCTGCACAAGGTATTATCGTAAGTGAATTGAACCCTAGTGTTAGGAATGTAGTAGCTGGTGAGGGTATTAGTATTATTGCTCCAAGTGATTGTAAGATTACTGTAGCTTTCTATACAAAATAATAACAACAAGAGGTAGGAGTACCATGAAGAAGATAATGACAACAACAATAGTAAGTGATGATGCTAAGTCCTATATGGTCTTAGCTAATGCCCTAGACATAATAGGGTTAGATGGTGTATACATTGTATATACAGAAGGTAACAATAGGGAACTATATAAGTTATATAAACACTATGTGGACATCTTTGGAGACCATATATATTTCATGACTAGTAAAGGGATTAACTTCCTAGAACACCATTCACAACTACTAGGAGGGGAATACCATGGAGTCTACTATGTTACAAAGCATCCAAAAGGAATTAAGTAATTGTGAACAAGTGGAGTGTCCTGTAGAACATAACTTCTCAGAAGGTATATATACACGTACAATACACATGCCAGCAGGCGCCTTAATAGTAGGTAAACAACACAAAACACAACATCTAAATGTAATACTACAGGGACATTGTGAGGTAATGATAGGCGGTGAGATACAAGATATCAAAGCCCCTTATACCTTTGAATCATTAGCAGGGAGTCAGAAGCTATTGTATATCTTCGAAGATACAATTTGGATGACAATACATGTTAATGAAGACAATGAAACTAATGATGCTATATTGGAAGATAGATATATAATGAAGGAGAGCACACATGGCGTGGTTCATGACAGGGATAATGATGGCATCAACAGCGATGTCAATAAGCGAAACAAACAAAGCAGCGGAAGATGCACAGGCAGCAGCAGTAGCTAGACAAAACGTAATGAATCAACAACGAGCACAGGAGATGGAAGAAGTACAAGCTGAGGCAGGACTAGAAGCTACTAACGAAGCTAGAGAATCATTAAGACAACAAGCATCAATACGAGCAGCAGCAGCTGAATCAGGTGTAGCTGGGGCATCTCCATTAAGAGAGTTAGCTAATGTATATATGCAAGAAGCTATTGATGTAGGTACAATTATAAGTAAAGAAGAAGCACAACTACGTACTATAGGTATGCAGTCACAGCAAACATATCTAGAAACACAAAGTAGTATTAATCAAGCAGAGTCACAGAAGTCAACAGGACTTGATGCAGCTCTGCAGATTGCTGCTGGTGGTGCTCAGGGTTATATGCTTGGAGGTGGCGGAGCAGCTACACCTGAACTAGCTGGTACTGGTACTGGTAGTTTTGCTGGCTACGGTCAATATATTAAATAAATAAAATAATAATAAGGAGGTATCTGAGGATGCTATTAAGAAAGTGTAAAAAATGTGGAGCTGAGGCATACACAGAAAAAGAAATAGACAAATGCATACTTGTATGTGCTAACTGTCATAGAATTATACACGCGGAGGAGAAAGAATAATGCCAAGAGAACAACGAACACAATTAAATAAGAGAAGAGGTACTGAGGTACCTTTAGGTAAATATGGATCAGGTAGAACACAAACAGTTAATATGCCTGCTGTTGCTCCAGTTAAATCAGATGGTGCTAAATTAGCAGAGGCATTTGGTATGGCTGCTCAAGCAGCTGGTAAGATTGTATCTATTGAGCAAGATAAGACACAAAAGAGAAAAGCTATCTTTGATGCTGTAGAAGGTAAAGGGGTTGGTAATGCTGAGGCACAAAGGCTAATTAAAGAAGCTAATGACTTACCACTAGAGCAGCGTAATCAACATATACAACAAGGTATGTCTAATTGGTTAGAGAACTATAGAGGCGCAGACACTACTGATGCTTTCCTTAGAGGAGGGCTACAAGGTTTTACAGGAGCTACTGATAAGTTTGAAGCTTCTAATAATAATGCCTTATTAAAGATACAAGAAAATAAATTAATGACAGCTACTATTAGTAGTCTTAAGACTGATGTATTGAATAATGAAACACACGCTAATATGATAGACACTATTAAAACAGTAAATGATGTAGGTAATGCACAAGCTGGAGAGATATATGTTAAGACTGTAGCTGCTATCATTAAAGAAGAAGCACAGACAGATCCTAACTATGATTGGCAAGAGGCTGTTAATACACGGTTGAAAGTTATAACAAAAGATGGTGTTGATTATGCATCACATCCTACATATGGTAGTATGATTGATGGACTAGAGTCTTCATTAACTACATTAGCGACTGCTAGAACAACAGCAATGACTAAAGCAAATAAACAAGTAGCTGTGAATACATCTAAGAGTCTATTAGCTACATTATATAGAGATGATGTTACTCCTGAAGAGCTGGTTCAAGCACAAGAGGACATTACTAATAATCAAGATATGTTTACACTAACACAATTTAAAACACTAGAGACAGCACTAGACAATGCTAAAGATGAGACAGGATATGCTCACACTAGTAATCCTGAATTATTTAGTAAAGCTAAGGTATTAGCATCAACAGGTAAATTATCTATAGAAGCTTTAAATATGTGGAAATCTACATTAACTAAGAGTGAATATAATCAAGTTTTTGCTTCAGCTGTTAAACATGAAGAAGAGATACAGGATACTGGTATATCTCTATTAAAGAATGGTATTAAT
>Ga0209776_1000738_pt1 | contig 20045 bp, 19 predicted proteins | sample SaaInlLV_10m_DNA_3_FD_184670 | JGI IMG/M metagenome (GOLD analysis project Ga0209776, IMG submission 184670) | Marine microbial communities from expanding oxygen minimum zones in the Saanich Inlet - Saanich Inlet SI073_LV_165m_DNA (SPAdes) (version 2) | ecosystem: Environmental > Aquatic >...
CAATATTATCCAAAATTTCAGGTGGTGCAGTGAGCATTTTTTTCAGACGTTCATTTGATTCCTGAACAGGTATATTGGAGCCAAATTCCTGCATCATATCTTCCATATTAAACTCTGACGGTTTGTTAGCGGTTGAGCTTTTTGCGGTCATAGTTTTGTTTTTTGGAAAAAACTTTAAATGTTTTATTATGTTTTTAGCAGGAGATGGATCCTGCATCTGCACTAAAAATATGACAAACACGCCAAGGAAAATTATTAGTAAAATCAGCATAAATCTTCGTAAATAGTTAGGCCCGGAAGACTTATCTTTGTTACTTTTGTCTGTGGATGTATTTCGCAATTTAGAGGAAGACTTTGTTTCTGCCTTCATTTCCGCTGAAATAATCGGTTCAGGGAAATAAGGTTGTAACTCCTGCATTAGCTGATCATTACGTTGCTGAACCAGTTTTACTCTTTCAATTAACTCAAATCCGTGTGTTTTAAGATATATTTTACGCAGTTCTTCCACAAGAAATTTTACCCCAGGATGCGTCTCATCATTTAAGTCTTCCGCATCCTGCATGGTTCCATCCCGAAAACGCTGGCACTGGTGCAGGACTTCTATTTCAAGTGCTTTTGAACTGATTCGCAGAGCATGCCAGCGGTCACGCGAAAACATTGGCGGTGACATCGGCGGTTCAATTTCCTTGTCTGCAGTATTGTTTTCTTGGAAAGTCTCTGCTGGTGATTTGGCAGGTTTTTGCTTGTTTCTGAGTAACAGCTTTTTTTTAGTTTGGAACTGCTGCCAATCCTTTTTGTAGTCCGACCACGCACTTTTGAAAGTGCTCCAGTTTTGGCGTAACTCCTGATTGTGCTCAAATAATTTATTGAATAATGGTGCAAGCTCAGGAAAAGAGAGTGGATCTTTTTTACGCACGAGGCTGGATAACTTACGCAACTTCTCCATTTGCTGCTCAAGTTGTTTAGCCTCATTTTCAATATGTGCCCACTCAGCATTTGTCAACGGACGTTTCCAATGTTCGACAACCGGAAATATGAGTAATTCCATCCTGATCGTGTCGACACAAATTCGGTTCAGATCTATGCTGAGTGAACTTGGTACATGCGCCTGAATCTGCTGCCGTAATGCTTGCCAGGCCTGTTTTGTTCTTGAGGATTTGTGCTCCGGATTAGTAAGCAACATAAAATCCTCAAAATGGTCTCCGGAAATCGGAATGATACTGGTTGTGTCCATGAATATAAAATGCGAAAAAACTAGCTGGAGAATATTACAAAGAGCTTTGCAAAACTCGTACTTTAATTTAACCCACAAGCAAAGCTGGAACTGTGCCGCGGGCATTTGTGTTTGACTTAAACACTCATTTCCAGTAATATAATTCAATCAGTACTAATTTGGTGCGGTTTCTTTAGGGACTGTTCAGATGCTTACTGAAATAAACAAATTGTGTTTTCACTCACGTTTCAGATAATCTTCAAATTTTTAAACGATCAATCGGTGTAAGGTTATGCAATTCAAAGTAATTTCTCCCAATGTGGAAAGCACCGGAAGTGCCGGAACTGATCCACAATCTCAGATTGAGCAAATGCTCAGCGGCAACCCTGTATTTTTATTTATGAAAGGCACACCGGAATCCCCTCAGTGTGGTTTTTCCGGAAAAGTCACAAATATTTTAAATTCATGGAAAGTCCCTTTTAAATCATTCAACGTGCTCTCTGATGAAGGTATTCGGCAGGGAATCAAGGATTACGCAAACTGGCAGACGATCCCTCAACTTTACATCAACAAAGAATTTGTCGGTGGTTCAGATGTTATTGAAGAAATGTCAAATAACGGTGAACTAGGAGAATTGCTGAATGAAGCATTTCCGGAGATGAAAATCACACCGCCTCCACCTCCTGCAGAAGTGCGGGAAGTAGCAGCTCTGGAAGCATCAGTGATTTTGAAGGAAAATCCTGATATTCGGATTTTGGATGTACGTACACCTCAGGAGCGGGAAGCTGCTTGCCTGGAAAATTCCGTCCTGCTTGATCAGGAACTGGTAGAGGAAATGCTGGACACATGGGATCAAGATACAGCAATGATGTTTATTTGCCATGTTGGTGAACGCAGCCGGCAGGCCGCACAGTATTTTGCTGCTCAGGGCTTCCAACAAGTGTATAATATTTCTGACGGCATACATGGTTGGTCAAGTAGTGTTGATTCTGCTATCCCTCATTATCAGTCTAGTTAATTATTATTCTGAGAGAACAATATGATTACGGAAACAGAAAATGTGCTTCCTGAAGTCATTCTTACTGAACGGGCAGCACAGGTTTTTAAAGAAGCATGTGAAGCAGAAGGTTCAAGTTTGGAAGACACTTTTTTACGCATCGGTGCACGTCCAGGAGGATGTTCCGGTTGGAAATATGAACTGGAATCCAGTACCCGCGAAGAGGTAGGTCCAAATGACGTACAAATTCTTTCTAAGAAAGTTTCAGTTGTCGTTGACCGTGAAGCACTTACTGATATTTTAGGACCGTTAAAGATTGATTTTTCAGACAAAAATCTGGTTGAACAGGGTTTTGTCTTTGAGCAGTTGAAAACTGGTCATCAATGCGGTTGCGGGGAATCTTTCACTCCCGTAAAAGATTTGAAAAGCGGCAAAAGTAATGGTCCAATTTCTTGAATGGCTGGCCGGAGCAACCTGCTTCGGACTGTTTGTTTACAAATGGATCATCATCGCCGCAGTGGTTATGACATGGGTCAGCGCTGATCCGCACAATCAGATTGTGCAGTGGATAGGGAGAGTTACACGCCCCTTATGGGTTTGGTGCGAACAGCGGATGCCGGTCATGATGGCTCATTTCAGCTCCTATGCCTCAATTCTGGTGGTGATATTTGCCCAGATAGTCATTCCGGCAGAGATACGTTCACTGAGCTTGTTTATTCAGGGACAGTCAGACGCAGCCGGTTTACTGCTGCAGAGCGGAGGTCACTTGCTGCAGGGTACAAGTATAGTAGTGCAAAGCTTGTTGTTTTTTTGTATGTTTGTGCTGATTGCCTGGTTTATCCTGGGATTAGTGAATCCGTCTTTAAATAATCCGCTGGTGCGGATCATTCATGTTCTTGCCGATCCTCTGATTACTCCACTGCAGCGTTATCTTCCCAGAACACGTACCGACTGGTCTCCTTTGGTAGGAGTCATCTTATTTTATTTGATCAGTTCAGCTATAATTAATCCAATAGCATTTTACGGCAGCACGCTGTCTTTCCCAGTCTCTATCTGCATTTATTAACGTGATGCTCTTTACATTACATGTAGTCGCCATTGGAACCGTGATTGGTGTTACGGCGCATTTTGCTTTTTCTCAGGGTAAAAAAGACGGCCTGCGGATCGCGCGCAGAGAGCAGGAACTTAAAACACAAAAAGAAGACCCAGCTAAAATAGCATCCAATTAGGCTCAGAAAAATTTCTGAATCTTAAATATTTTCCAAACGTACTCGTATTGACTCTGCATGGGAAAATAATTCTTCTTCCTCAGCAAAACGGATGATTTGCTCACCCTGACGCTGCAGCCTCTCTGCAGAATAACTGATGACAGAACTTGTTTTAACAAAATCCTGTACTCCAAGCGGTGATGAAAACTTGGCACAGCCTGAAGTCGGTAAAGTGTGATTGGGACCTGCAAAATAATCTCCAACAGCTTCCGGCGTGTTCGGTCCTAAAAATATTGCACCTGCATTTCGAATACGGTGCAGGTCTTCAAAAGGCTGTTTTGTCAGCACTTCCAAATGTTCCGGTGCAATTTCATTAACTGCTTCAAAAATTTCTTCCAGATCCTGTGCCACAATAATGGCTGAGCGGTTTGCAAAAGATGCCTCAATTATTTCACGTCGTGCTAAAGTTGGGATCAGATTTTTGAGTCGTTTTGCAACATCTTCAGCTTGTTTAGAGGAAGTTGTAACCAGGATAGCCCCTGCGTCAGGATCATGCTCAGCCTGTGATAACAGATCACGAACAAGGTATTCCACAGGAATGTCCTGACGGTCACAGATAATCATAATTTCACTCGGTCCTGCAAATGAATCGATACCGACAGTGCCGTAAACCTGTCGCTTTGCTTCAGCAACATAAGCATTTCCGGGGCCTGTAATTTTGACAACCTGCTGAATCGATTCTGTACCATAAGCCAATGCTCCGATTGACTGCGCACCGCCGACTGCATAAAGCTCTTCAAGTCCCATCAACGCAGCGCTTGCCATCACTAACTTGTGCGGTAATCCGGAAGGTCCTGGTGGCGACACCATCGCTATTCTGGATACTCCTGCAACTTGAGCGGGAATAACGTTCATCAGCAATGTTGAAGGATAAACCGCTCTGCCGCCAGGAATATATATGCCTACACTATCGACAGGCGTAACTTTCCAACCCAATACAGTGCCATCCGGACTAAATTCCAGCTGGCTGTCGGTTTTCTGCTTGTCATGAAAAAACATGATATTATCAGCCGCTTCTTCCAAAATGTGAAAAAGATCATGATCCAGTCCTTCAAGTGCTTTTTCTAGTTCAGACTTTGGTACCAGCCAGGATTCCGGAACTACTGGATCAAAACGTTCTGTATATTCACGCAGGGCCGCATCTCCATTTTTACGCACACTTGCCAGTATTTCCTGAACTGTAGCTGAGACGTCTTTACTTTCTTCTTCATTAAAGGCTTTGGCAAAATCTTCAAATCCTTCAAATATTTTTATTTGCATTGTTTTGTGTTGAATTAATTAGGTTATGATGTGTATTTTTTGTTTGTCCCAGGCAGATTAGTTGCTTCCTATGTTCAACAATTGAACATATAATTCAAATTTCTTTCTGAGTGATAAATCACGCAATTAAGCGGGATGCTTCATTGAATTCTACCGAAACAGTTTTGGAAATACCCGGTTCTTCCATGGTAACTCCATACAAAAGGTCTCCAATTTCCATTGTTTTTTTGTTGTGAGTGATCAGAATGAATTGGGAATCATAAGACAAACTTGTAATTAAGCGGTTGAAACGCACCACATTCACATCATCCAGAGGTGCATCAACTTCATCCAGAAAACAGAACGGGCTTGGTTTAACCAGAAAGATCGCAAAGATCAGTGAAATCGCAGTCAATGCTTTTTCGCCACCGGAAAGTAGATTTATGTTTTGCAGTTTTTTCCCTGGAGGCTGCGCCACTATATCAACTCCTGCGCTTAAGAGATCTTCTGATTCAGTTAAAACCAGCTCAGCCTCTCCTCCTTCAAACAATGTGCTGAAAACCTTTTTAAAATTTTCATTGATCCGCTCATACATTTCCTTGAAACGCCGGCGGGACTCGATGTTGATATCCTTGATTGTTTCTTTCAAATCATCTAATGCTTTATGCAAATCATCTGACTGAGATTTCAAAAAATCAATCCGTTCTGTGAGCGCCGCATATTCTTCTGGAGCAGAAAGGTTTACTGCACCCATTGTATTCAAACGTACTTTTAGTCCCCGTAACTCCTGTCCCATTTTTTTAAGATCTGCAGTTTCAACATCAATTTCCGCGATGATCTCTTCCGGAGATTTATCTGTAATCTCTGCAATTTGGTTTTCCAACTGTTCTCTTTGAATACGGAATTCAGTCAGTTTTAGTGATTCCTGATGGGAGACACTAACGGAGTTTTCGAGTAAACCCTGCCGTTCCTGAAGTTTTTGAGTAAGCAGAGTCTGCTCTTCACTTTTTTGTTCATGCAGTAGAATTTCCTCATCCAATTCAAGTTTCATGATAGTACGTGACTCCAGCATACCGGCAAAAGACTCATCAATTTCAGTTATCCTCTTCCGACTTTTCTCAAGTCTCAAGTCTGCATCATTACGTGATGTTTCAAGCTGTTCCAGCCGCAAAGTGGTTTCAGCACTTTCACGCCGCAAACGATCCGCTGTTTCCTCAGCATTTTTTTGTTGCTCGGTAATCTCTGTCAAAGAAACTCGATGTGTCAATAAATCCTCTGAACTTGCATCTACGCGGCTTTGCTGCTCGAGGATACGTTCCTGCACTTCAGTAGTTTTTTCTTCCAGTTCAGTACGTTCTTTTTCCAGCGTCTTAATAGCGGTAGTTGCAGTATTTTCTTTCTGACGCGATGTTTCCATTTCGTTCTGGATATTGGCTGAATCTTGAGCAATCTGTGAAACTGTTTGCTGGGTTCGCCGTTCTTCCAACTGATGATGCTCCAGTTCTTTGTTGCAGCTCAATAACTCAAACTCGAGTTTTCGTGTTTCTTCCTCGCTGCTTTCCTGTTCCTGCTTCAAGGTTTCATATTTTTCCCTCAAAGTTTGCTGCTCAGTTTCCAACTTCTTCAGCTTTTTGTTCAATTCCTCTGCATATTTTTCAACATCGACTATTTGCTGCTGACGCTGCAAAAATCCCAGCGATCCGGATTGTACTTTACCGATGCTGACATTGGAATTTGTGAGACGTATCCCGCTCGTCGAGAGCCACTCATAAGGTGCTGTAGGAGCGTTATTTCCGGATTCATTCCAAAAGTTTATTTCATCTTTGAGCAGACTAAAACGTGAAAAAAACTTTTCGCCCCATTCTTTCAAAGGTGCTTTGATCTCAAGAATTTCCGGTAGAGGTGTACCCTTTGTTTTGGAATCCTTTGGTACAGCAACAGGCCGATCCAAGGCTATAAACTTGAGTTGAGCCAGATCGTGCTCAGTACAAAATTTTTCCAATTCAGGAAAATCAGCGGCGTGTTCTATTACCACCCAATCCAATACTTCAGCCATGACCGGAGAAACTGCGGTTAAAATCTCTTCAGAAACAGAAATATAGTCTGCAAGCAAACCTGATACTCCCAGTTTTTTCTTAGTCACCGGATTTTCCTGCATCAACTGCATAAATATTTTTACACTGTCACTAAAACCTTCATACTGAGTTTGAATTTGGTGCAGTGACTCAATGCGTGATTGTGCTGTGCTGTGCTGATAGCGTAGATCTTCAAGTTGTGTTTCTGTTTCTGTTAACTGCGTGTGTTGGGCTGCAAGCCTGCTTTCAAGTTCTGCCAGCTTTACTGACAATTCTTCTTTCTGCAGCCGTATGCTTTCCATACGTTCTTCGCTGTCGGAAACTTGGAGAGTTGCTTCCTGCAGCAGGTTTCTGTGTGACTGTTCCTGGTCCTGAAGTCGCTGCTGCCGTTCTGTGAGATTTTCAAGACGTTCATCAAGGAAACTCTTTTGATTTGTATGATTTGTTAATTCGGTGTGCACTTTCAGTAGTCGTTTCTGCAGTGCCAACGCATCTTCAGAAGCCTGCTGAAGAGCGTTATTTTCTTTAGTCCGGAGCTCCTCAATATTAACCAGTTTAGCCTGTAATTCACCTAAACGTTCTGCCAGTTCCTTGAGTCGTGTTGTTATACCTGCTCTTTCATTTTCGCGTTCACTAAGACGTTGCTGGAGTTCTGCAAGTTCAGTTTCCTGACCCTGCTGCTGTTCACTCACATTTTGCAGATTTTGTTTTTCAAGTTCACGTTGATTTTCTGCTTCCTGAATTTTTTGTTCTTTTTGAAAAAGCTGTTCACGTCGTTCACCAACCTGTGTCCCGCGTTGAACTTGTTCCAACTTCAACCGTTCCATTTCTGTTTCAACAACAGATTTTTCGTTTTGTAGATCTTCCTGCTGCTGTTCGTGTCCCTGCACCAGTTCTTGTGCTTTGTCTTCATTAATTGCTGCCTGATGCAAACCTAACGATAGATGCTGCCGTTCAAGCAGTCCGCACTGTTGCTGAAGATCCAAATATTTTTCTGCCTTTTCAACATGCTCCTTTAAGCCATCTTCCTGCTCAGAGAGTGCTCCCAGCACATCTGTTACCCGGAACAGGTTTTGTGTAGTTTCCTCGAGGCGTTTTTCCGCGGTTTCACGTTTGAAACGAAACTTAACTATACCTGCTGCATCGTCAATTAAAGTACGACGCTCAAGCGGTTTTGAGCTGACAATTTCACCGACACGACCCTGTTCAATAATTGAGTAACCTGTTCCACCGACTCCTGTATCCATGAAAAGTTCCCGCACATCTTTTAAACGCACCGGAGTTTTATTAATCATGTAAACGCTTTCTCCGGAACGGTAAAGCCGGCGCGTCACTGCAATCTCAGTGTAATCTGCATATTGGTGAAGAGTATCACCTTTGGGATTGGAAAATGTCAGGGAGACTTCCGCCATTCCGGACGGTTTGTGGTAGGAACTGCCGGCAAAAATTACATCTTCCATACTGCCGCCACGCAGGTGTTTTACACGCTGCTCACCAAGTACCCAGCGGATTGCATCAACTACATTGCTCTTCCCGCAACCGTTTGGACCAACAACAATCGTAATCCCGTGCTGTTTGAACTGCAGATTGACAGGATGGCAAAATGATTTGAATCCTGAAACTTTTATGTTTTTGATTCGCACAAGTTTTTTACAACATGAACTAGATGTTTGTTTTAAAACAAAATAGCGTACATTAGTTTTTGATCATAAGCTAAAGGGGGTGACTTTTATTTGCCCTGCAATTATGACGGAATTACTAAACTGTGCAACTCTTTACGACAAAGTCTCCAGTCAGGATAGAACTGATCCATCAAGGCTTTGAACCTACTGTTGTGACTGGCTTCAAGCAGATGAACCAATTCATGGACGACGATATATTCCAGACATTCCGGAGACCTTTTTGCCAACTCAAGATTAAAACGGACTCTAGCTGTTTTAGGTGTACAACTGCCCCAGCGGGTTTTCATACTGCGAATGTAAAAACTTGCTACACGAACATTTAAAACATTTTCCCATTTGTTAATCAACGGTGGGATTTGCCGCATTAATTCTCTACGGTACCATTCATTTAAGACTGCACGCCTTTTTTCAATTCCGGCATCCGGAGGCAGATTAAGGATAATTTTCTGATCTCTCAACTCCACAAACGTAGAGTTATTGTTTGTGATGATTTTTAAGGGATAAGCCTGACCGCTGAAGTAATGAGATTCATTTTCAAGAAACTGGACCGGCAATGGTCGCACCTGATTGTGCATCCTTTTACGCTGCTTCCGGATCCATTCAAGTTTAGAAAATGCAAATTTATGGATTTTTTCCTGACTCACATGTAAGGGTGCAGAAATCCGGACTTTCCCGTCAGGAGGGCAGATCCGTAAATTCATATTTTTGATTTTTTTCTGTATTACTTCTGCATCAATATCATCCAGTTTTAGTGTAAATTTCATGCTTTGCGTTTTTTTACGGCCAGCACGTTTTTCAGTCCGGAATGAATCCAGCTTTATGCTTTCCAACATTGTTGCGAGGTTTACTGATTTGAAAGAAAATTTTTTGAACGGCATAACTGCGGATCTTTTTACAGATGTATTCTTTGCGCGTAGGGACTTTGTGAGGTCGATGTTAGTTAAGCAACCTCACATTTCTTAGGCGAGTTACTGGGCCTTAATTATTAACTTTATGCGAGCCTCCGTCTGCTTTATATTTCAGGCAGAGGCTAATTTTATTTCAGCAGGCAGGCCCTTTTTATAATTTAAAAAGGGATATCATCTTTGATAAAATCATCTCCCTGTGGAGCTACGTTAGCTTCAGCGGGTGCAGCTGGAGCAGGATTGGATTGCGGAGCAGACGGTGTTGCTGAATATTCTGTGTTACTGCCGCTGTCAGACATTTTTGGATCAAGAAACTGCATTGTTGTGACGACAACTTCTGTTTTGTAATGCTTCTGCCCCTGTTGATCTTCCCAATCTCTTGTCTGTAAACGTCCTTCAACATAAACTTGTGAACCTTTTTTCAAATAAGACTGTGCCAGGTCAGCAAGTTTACCCCATAACACCAGACTGTGCCATTCGGTACGTTCCTGTTTCCCGCCTTGTTTATCAGTCCAATAATCATTTGTTGCAATGGTCACATTCGCAACTGCGCTGCCGGACTGAGTATAACGGATTTCGGGATCCTGTCCCAATCTACCGATTAACATTACTTTATTAAGGTTTGCCATTTTATCTCCTGTTTTTTAGTTTTAGATATTATCTTCTGTTCTATCTCAAAGGGGCCAATAATGAAAGCGCTTTTTTCAGTCTAAGTTCAAAAGGCTCTTCTAAACTGCCGCAATCACGTAGAACAACAAGGATTTCTTTTTCCGAATATCCAAGATTTTTCAAGGCAGAAAAAACCGTATCAATTTCCATCGACGTTACACTACCTCCTGTTTCAGTACCTGTTTCAAGTCCGCTCTCAAAGCCTGAAATAGGATGACGTTTCAATTGATCTTTTAAATCAAGACACAACTTTGCTGCAGTTTTTTTACCTATTCCGGAAACCTGACTAAAACTCTCTGCATTACCCTGATGGACTGCGCTCACAAGTTGACTTGGAGAAAGTACTGAAATAACCGCCAATCCCAACTTGGGGCCAACTCCGGAAGTTTTGATCAGCATTGTAAACAACTCTTTTTCCGCTAAACTCAGAAAACCGTACAATGACAGATCATCCTCTCTGACATTTGTATAAATATGCAAAGTCAGGAATTCTTCTGGAGAAACCGTTACAGAGAGGTGTTTTGAAACATGAACCGCGTAACCTACACCTCCTGTTGTTTTGAGAACGATTAAATTATCTTCCGAACGTAGGACATGTCCTTCAAGGTAGGCGATCATGAGAGAATCTGCATAATGTGGTTTCCGGTCAGACTGCTTTCAGTTTAAAGTAACTGACTTTTGGAAAGCCCTAAATGGGCATGAGTGATTGCAACGGCAAGTGCGTCCGCTTCATCTTCCTGAAGTTTATTCTGCAAATTTAACAGAATCTTGACCATGTGCTGAACCTGATTTTTATCAGCTCGCCCTACACCAACCACTGTTTGTTTGACCTTCAGGGCTTGATATTCATGAATTGCTAACTGACGTTCAGAAAATTTAAGTAGAATAACACCGCGGGCATGTCCTAAAGTAAGTGCGGACTGAGCATTTTTTGCAAAAAAGATTTTTTCGACTGCACCGCAATCCGGATGAAATTCCTCAATTAGTTTTTCCAGTTCGGTGGAAAGCTGATGTAAACGTTCTGCAAGAGATGTTTTTATATCAAGTTTGATACAACCACTTGCTAAATGACGCGTACGGTTACCAGCATGTTCAATTAAACCGTAACCTGTTTTTCTGCTACCGGGATCTATACCTAATATACGCAGAGAATCAACCAAGTTCCGCCATCACGTTTTCGCTAATGTCAAAATTGGAATGAACACTGTTTACATCTTCATCATCTTCGAGGATATCAATCAGTTTTATTACTTGTTCCGCTTTTTTTGAATCATCAATTTCAACACGATTTTGCGGATTCCAGATCACTTCCGCACTCAGCATGGCCACTTCCTTTTCTTCAAGGAAGGAGCGTACAGTATCAAAATCCGCAGGAGAAGTTATGATCTGAAATGCGTCAGGATTCTCAGTGTTGATATCCTCAGCACCTGCTTCCAGGATTAAGTCAGTCAGTAAGTCTTCTTCAATCGCAGTCTTATCGATCATGATTGAACCCATCCTGTCAAACATATACTGAACAGAATTCGCTGAACCTAAATTACCATTGCATTTATTAAAAGCATGCCGTACTGAGGCAATGGTTCGGTTTCGGTTGTCAGTCATTACTTCAACAATAATCGCAACATTGTGGGGGCCATAACCTTCGTAAATAATTTCTTCATAAATTGAGCCGTCCAGTTCACCAGCACCTTTTTTGATAGCACGGTCGATATTGTCTTTAGGCATGCTCTGGCTTTTTGCATTTGCTACCGCAGTCCGTAAACGCGGATTTGCATCTAGTTCGCTGCCTCCCATTCTTGCCGCAATGGTGAGCTCTTTAATCAGTTTGGTAAACGCTTTCCCTTTTTTTGCATCCTGAGCTGCTTTGCGATGCTTGATTGTACTCCATTTACTGTGTCCAGACATAACAATCTTTAGATGAATTTGAAATAATTTTAACTATCAATGCTGTTGTTAATTTAATTTAGAAGAAATAAACAAAATATCTATTTTATGAATGTCTGTTTATTTTTTAGCTTACCTTTGTACCCTTTTTTGGAAGAAACATACAAACTTGAAACGCTTTAAAGACTATAACTCACTTCTTCTGGATGAATATATTTAAGTGCTTTTAAACTCATACATATTTTCAAAAGTGCATAACACTGGTTTTTCGACCCGTATTATTGGAAACTTTTGAATGAACGTTTCTAGTAATCTAGAATTTGTTTTAATTATATTTTCCATCTCATTTTCTTTCAACTTTCTCAAAATATATGCAAGAGTGATATGAAAAATGTAAGTATCATGGTTTTTGAATCTAATCCCCAATAATTCGCTTAATTTATTTCTGCATTCTCGAATAATTTTTTCATCATTTTTAGTATTAGCCTCTAGTATAATACTATAACCACCGAACAATTTTTTTACCTTCAAATCAAATTTTTCTGGGAAGATATACTTCTTGATTCTCTTAGACAGCAAATAAGCAATATTATTATAATTTTTTTGGGAATCAATATTTTTTGGCCAATATTGAGTATTAACAGTATTTACATTACAACAATCAAACAAAGTCATATGAAAACTTGTTTCAGGAAGATATGTATAGGCTTTTTCAGGACTTAATTCTTTATATTTTAATTGTACTAATTTTAATTCACAAAATAAATCAGACTTTATTGGGATCTTACAAATGATGGAACATCCTGGAAAGGGAAGTGGTTTCCCATTATGATCAAATTTATCCTCTGCTTCTTTAAGTGGATTACCCTCCAGTTTACCCTGAAGAAATATCTCTTCATTTTCAATAATATATTTATCCAACTGAGAACCACACTAATCTAAATAAGTAGCTTGGTTAAACCTAAGATATTGGGCGACTAATGGATGATTTTCTAAAGGCACTAATTTTAATACTGGTTTAAGTGTAAATATGGGTTGATGTGTCGATTTGAATAATAATGTTAATTTAATATTTTACTAGTTTTTTTATCAAAAACATGAAATTTATTATCTGCAATTGATAAAGACAATTTGTCTCCCAGATTGGCAACATAATTTCCCGGTGAACGATAACAAAATTCTCCCCCACCTTTTAGAGCACCATAAATAATATTATCTGATCCTAATTGTTCAACTAATTCTATCGTTATATTTATATCACCATTATCGGAAGGTGAAACTTGCTCTGGTCTAATACCGATAATAACATCTCCATTAAAATCACTGTGGAAATTCGGAATTGTAAAGCTTTGAGTTAATATAGTATTATTTTTTAATTCTCCATCTATAAAATTCATTTGTGGAGAACCTATAAATCCTGCCACAAATATAGATTGAGGATTATTGTAAATCTCAATTGGAGTTCCCAATTGCTCTATAATACCATTGTTAATAACTGCTAGTCTATCTGCCAATGTCATTGCCTCAACTTGATCATGTGTCACAAATATACTAGTAACCCCCATTTTTCTTTGGAGTTTTTTTATTTCCAAACGCATCTTAATTCTAAGTAATGCATCTAGATTTGATAAAGGTTCATCAAATAAGAATATTTTAGGATTCCTTACAATAGCCCTTCCCATTGCAACTCTTTGTCTCTGCCCCCCTGAGAGAAGAGCTGGTTTAGATTCTAAAAATTGAGATATTTGTAAGAGTTCTGCGGTTTCGTGTACCTTCTCCTTAATTGTTGCTTTGTCTATGCCTCTATTTTTCAATCCATAAGCTAAATTGTTATAGACATTCATATGTGGATATAAGGCATAATTTTGAAATACCATAGCTACATCGCGTTCAGACGGATCAATCTTATTCATTAGTTTCCCATCTAGACTGATTTCGCCTTGGCTAATATCCTCTAAACCTGCCACCATTCTTAACAATGTTGATTTACCACAACCACTTGGCCCAACGAAGACCATTAATTCTCCTTCTTGGATACTTAAGGAGGTTTCATGAACTGCTTTAGTCCCGTTTGGATAAATTTTTGTAACTTTATCTATTTCTAAAAAGCCCATTTATTTTTCTGTTTGGATTAAACCTTTAATAAACCATCTTTGCAAGAATATTATTACTACAACAGGTGGTATAATTGACAATATAATATAAGCAAATCTCTCTGCTATTCTAGGAAGATTGCCTCCTTCATAACTCTCCATAAATATAATCTTCATCCCCATAACAACTGTCCAATATTGTTCAGACGTTGTCATTATTAATGGCCACAAATATTGACTATAGCCATAAACAAACATAAATATAAACATTGCTGCTATCATAGTTTTGGAAAGTGGGATTAAAAAATCTATAAAAAATTTCCAACTATTTGCGCCATCTAATTTAGCAGATTCCAATAATTCATCCGGAATAGATTTGTAAAATTGCCTAAAGAAAAATGTTGCCGTAGCAGAAGCTACAAGTGGTAATATTAACCCGGTATAGGAATTAGTTAAGTTTAAATCAGAGACTATTTGGTAGCTTGGCAGAATCCTTACTTCTAAAGGCACAAGAAGAGTTATAAATATTAACCAAAATAGAGGTGTTGCAAACTTAAATCTGAAGTAAACTATCGCAAAAGCGGACATCGATGAAATTATCACTTTAATAGTTGCTATACCTATAGCCATAATAAAACTATTGATAAACATACTTGTAGCAGTAATTTCTTGAGAAAATCCTCCCGTTTGATTCAATACTTCGCTATAATTTTTTAACAATTGGTCACCTAATACCCATTTCATTCCCTCGCTAAGAATAGTAATATTCTCATGAGTTGAGCTGGCAAAAGCTACCCAAATAGGAACGACCATTAGCATAACACCACATAGAAGAATAATGTGTGCGAATATTTGAGTGTATTTGTTGTTCATTTTCCTGAATATAATAGTCCCTTGACAAACCAACGCTGTAGAAATATTACAACTAATACAGGTGGAATAATTGATAATATAATATAACTAAAACTGCCCCTAATAATCTTCATACCCATTATTACTGTCCAATACTCTTCACTTGATGTTACAAGAATAGGCCATAAATATTGGTTATACCCATATACAAACATAAAAATGAAAATAGCTGTAATCATTGTTTTTGATAGAGGGATTAAGAAATCAATAAAAAACCCCCAGCTGTTTACCCCATCAATTTTAGCTGCCTCTAATAATTCATCTGGAATCGTCATATAGAATTGTCTAAAAAAAAAAGTAGCTATTGATGACGCTAATAAAGGCAATATTAGACCAGTATAAGTATTAGTTAAATTTAGTGCTGAAACTATCGCATAGCTCGGGAAAATTCTTACTTCAAGCGGTACAAGAATAGTTGAAAATATTAGCCAAAAGTAAGTTGTAGCGAGTCTTATTTTAAAGTATACAATGGTGTAAGCTGCTAAAAGAGAAGTAACTACTGTCAAAGTTGCAATTCCAAATGCCATTACTAGACTATTAAATAACAAACTCAAGAATGTTATTTCCTTTGAAAAACCACTCCTTTCAAATAACACATTTTGGTAATTATTTAAAAAATTGTCACCAATTCCAAATTGCAGTCCTTTTGTTGCTATTGTAAAACTATCATGAGTAGAGCTTGCAAAAATAATCCAGATCGGAGTCAATATTAGTAAAATACCTAAAAGTAAAATCGAATGAGCAGATATTTGTGAGTATTTTAATGCCATTAATTATAATGCACCTTACTTTCAATAAATCGGAATTGGAATATAGTTATAACTAAAACAATTATCATCATTATTATTGATTGCGCACCTGCACCGCCTAAATCAAGCCCCCTAAATCCATCAATATAAGCTTTGTAAACCAAAGTTTTAGTTTCCCCACTTGGGGCTCCAATGGTGGTCGTATCAATTATGCCTAGCGTTTCAAAAAAAGCATACGTAATATTTATTATTATTAAAAAGAAAGTAGTCGGCATCAATAATGGGAAAGTAACTGTCCAGAATCTTCTAAAACTGCTCTTGCAGTCTAGCAATGAAGCTTCTATTACAGATTTTTCAATATTTTGTAACCCCGCTAAAAAGAATATGAAATTGGCACTTATCTGTTTCCAAGAACCTGCGATCAACACATAGATGTATGCGTCTGAAACATTTTCCATCCAATTAAAACCCCAAAGATCATTAAATAAACTATAAAGCAAACCCAATCTTTCACTAAAAAAATAATTTGATGTAACTCCCACAACCGCCGGAGCAATTGCGTAGGGCCAGATCAATAATGTTTTATAAACACTTTTGCCATGAATAACAGAATTTGCTTGAACGGCTAGAAGTAAGCCCAGTGAACCTGTAACAAGTGTTATTACAAAAATATAAATTAATGTAAATCTCATTGATCTAAGGTACGCAGGATCTGTAATTAATAATTCAAAATTATCAAACCCAACAAAAGTCTTTGAAAAGCCAAAAGGATCTTGTGCTGTAAAGGCATCGCTAAAAGTCTGTATTATTGGCCAATATAAAAAGATTAAAATAATCACTAATTGAGGCGCTATAAATAAATACGGTGATAAGTTTGAATTAAACTGAACTTTTTTCATAATACTTAGGATTAATGTAAGTCAATTACTTTTTGAATCTAGCTACAAATGTAATTATGAATTTATAAAAAGAAACACAGAATTCATCAAATCTAGGAAAGCGACTAATCAAAACAGCTTAATTGTTTTGATATATAATTTGCGATTACTAGTTGCGTTACACTGAATGTTGATAGTTAATATTAGCCTGAAGCACAATTATTGTACTTGGGGTGAAAATCTATAAGATCTTGTAAATTCCATGAATAACAAACTTAGTCCAAGATTATGAAATATTGGCCATAGTGTTATTTCTCTCTATATATAAAGAACTAGATTAAACGCAATTTCGGAAATCTAAATAATATTTGGAGGTGGGAGAGGGGAGACGAACTCCCCTTTACAAAAGTATTATTTAAGAGTCCTAGCAAATTGCTTTAACAATTTAGCTGAACCTTTATCAGTATTTTTCCAAGCCTTTTCCGCTGAGATTTCACCTGAAAGCATCTTGGCCACATTTTCATAAATTACTTCACGTATTTGTGGCCAGTTTCCAGCTCTAAATCCACCGGGTATTGTTGAACCCTCCAAACTTAATTGTTCCCCTACAGCTTTGTGGTATGGAGAAGCATGATAAAACCCAATTTCATTAGCAAGATCTGTAGCAGAGTAAGTTACTGCAGCATAACCTGACATATTGTGATAATACAATTGAATTTCTGGGGTTGTCATAAACTCTGCTAATTTCATTAATTGTTGATACTCTTTGTCAGATTTGCCGGATAATATCCAATTAGCTGCACCTCCAATAAATGTTGGGTATTGTTTCCCTTTTGTAACAGAATTCCAATATGGAAGATGGTTAACTGTAAAATTGGGAACAACACCTTTCATACCGCTAAATGATGCGGCTGATCCTAGCCAAAATGCAGCTTCACCGGCTATAAATGGTGCCTGATTGTCTCCCCAAGCTCTACCTTTATATTCGTACCATCCTTTATCTTTCCAATCTTTTACTTTTTTCCAGTGAGAAATAAACGCTGGAGTTTCAGCAAATAAAGTTTTAGTTGGAACTGCATCATATCCATTATTACCATCGGTCATTAAAAGATTATGTCTTGAAAAGAAATTTTCGGTCCATATCCATGGGCTGTGACTTTGTACCAGTGGTATGAAACCGGCAGCTTTAATTTTTGGCGCTATTTTTTCAAAATCTTCATATGTCTTTGGGATAGACTTTAAACCAGCTTTTTTTAGAACATCCATGTTCGCATACATCAAAGGAGTCGAACTGTTGAAAGGTATTCCAATCATTTTACCGTTTGAGTCCGCATAAAAGTTTCTTATGCCTGGTATGTAATCGTCTTTATTGAATGAAACACCAAACTTGGCAGCCATGTCTTCAAAGGGATAAACGACTCCATTTTTTACTTGAGCAATCATGATTGCTGCTCCAGCATCATATACCTGAACCATATGGGGATGCTCACCGGCTCTATAAGCTGCTATAAATGCAGCTAATATATCTTCGTAACTTCCTTTACTAGTTGGAATAAGTTTTGATTCATTTTGTTTTGCGTTCCATCTATCAGCAATATTATTTATTATATTTTCTAGATTTCCGGTATGACCGTGCCAGTAATGCAATTCGATTGGTTTCGCAAACGACGGATTAGAAAAAAACATGATACCAAGAATAGTAATAGTACTTATAATTTTAAACATATTTTGCCTTTATTTGTGGTTATAGGGAAAATTATATTAAAACTAATTATCATTTAAATTTTATTAGATTAATATAATTTGTTGAAAAGAGATTCCACACTATCCTAAGAGATATATTTCGTCAAGTCTTTTATCCACCAGTTTCGCAACATAACTTTTCAGACAGCTAATGTGGAGCTAATACTTCTCTGTTTTTCTAACTAATTTTGCCTAGAAGACTAAATGTCGATTATTATATAGTTTGAGCATAAACTCAGTAGATTGATGAGAAACAATTGTAAATTGGATAAAGTAATGTAAAAGGGAAATATTTGTTGGAAGATCAATTTCTAGAATTCTTTTTAAGATAATCTACAACAAGATCAGGGAAATCAGTAAATATTCCATCTATTTCTACTTCATAGAAAAATATTTGAAGTAACTCTTCGAAAGACGAAACATATGAAGGTAAACGGTCTGCACGAAAAGTATAAGGGTGAATTAACAAATCATATCGACGAGCATTTTCGACTAAATCCGTGATTTGCACTTTCCCTGAAAGGTCAATTCCTGTCACGACCTGATTCATCCAAGGCCCTATACCTTCCGCATATTTAGAAACTTCTTTCATCCCATTTTTAGATTTTAAATAGGTGAAATCAGTATTTGATATTTTCCAATGGTTCTCACCAATCAACTGAATTAGCCTAATCCGTGTTTTGTGATCGAATCGTAAAGATTTAAGAGTTTCAGCATCAAATGACTGAATAAAGATTGGATCAGAAGCTTCTTGATATCCGTGATGATTTAAAAGATTCAACAGTTTCTTAGCTGGGTCTAGCTTATTTTTTCGATGAAAGTCAGGAGCTTTTAGTTCAATATAGAGCCCTATATTACGCCCATAACTCTTAGACAATCCCTTAACTAGTAGTATCATCTCATCAAGAGTTGGAACTCTAAAGAGTTGGGAGTCGATTGGGAAGCGTGAAGGGAAGGCTGCATTCCTTCCATTCCGCGAAGATCTTTCATTCACTTTTAGCAATTTTATATCACTTAAAGTGAAATCAACAACATTATACTTGTTTTTATTATTAGCCCTATTTGGAAATATATCTTTAACATTGGTCGTTGCATCAAGAGTCAAGTCATGCATTACGACTAAATGACCGTCTTTTGTCATAACCACATCCAGTTCAAGATAATCGGCTCCAAAGGCATAAGCCATCACAGCACCAGAAAACGTGTGTTCTGGGACATAGCCTGAAGCACCACGATGAGCTATAACTAGCTTATTAGCATTCACGTTTTGATAAAGAATGCTAAATACAAACATGCTGAGCAACAAGACTTTACTTAGTTTAAACATCACATTCATTTTATTAAGAAATTAAAATATTTATTCATTGCTCTACTAAGCCTTTTTCTACTAAGTAAAATACTCTAGAATAAAAACGTTTGGTTAGTAATTTGTGAATATCTTTATTACTTAATTGGATTATATCTGGCTCTGGCAAATAGATTTCGTGTTCCATTTTATAAAAATATTATTTATATTATAATTTAGCATTGAAGAGTATCTCTACTATGCTTAACTCATTTGGAATTGAAACTATTTATTGATAATTTTTAATTGAGGTGTTTTTCTACGGCACAATGCGTCCAATTAAATCATACGTGTGAGCTTCTGTTATTTCAACATTATTGAAAGTCCCAGGACGAGCATTGCCCTCATTGATATAAACTAATCCGTCTACATCAGGTCCTTGAAATTCGCTGC
>Ga0209776_1000746_pt1 | contig 19822 bp, 28 predicted proteins | sample SaaInlLV_10m_DNA_3_FD_184670 | JGI IMG/M metagenome (GOLD analysis project Ga0209776, IMG submission 184670) | Marine microbial communities from expanding oxygen minimum zones in the Saanich Inlet - Saanich Inlet SI073_LV_165m_DNA (SPAdes) (version 2) | ecosystem: Environmental > Aquatic >...
CCAATGATTGCGAGCCTTGACCTGGAAAAACGATTGCGTATTTCATAATAAAGTTAATGAGCGAAATAGCTTTATTTTAATTAATAAAAAAGCGCCCGGAAGGCGCTTTTTTAAATAATACTGAGTTGCGAATTATGCAGTTTCGATTGAAACTGTTTGACGCATGAATTTACCTTTTTTAGCAAAAACTACTTTACCACCTGCTGTTGCAAACAATGTGTCGTCTTTACCTCTGCGAACGTTAGTGCCTGGGTGGAATTTAGTACCTCTTTGACGCACTAAAATATTACCTGCTAATACTACTTGACCGCCGAAACGTTTAACGCCTAGGCGTTTTGATTGGGAATCTCTACCGTTATTAGTACTACCGCCTGCTTTTTTGTGAGCCATGAGCTACTCCTTATGCCTTAATTTTTGTAATTTCGATTTCAGTGAATAGCTGTCTATGACCTTGCTGCTTCATTGAATGCTTACGACGACGGAACTTTAAAATATGAACCTTTTTGCCTTTGCCTTGTGAAATTACTTTTGCCTCAACCGTTGCTTTTGCAACCATTGGAGAACCGATTTGAACATTGTCACCATCAGCAACCATTAACACTTCTTTGAAAGTGATTTTTTTGCCTGGTTCAACTTCTAATTTTTCAACCTTTAAAGTTGTGCCCTCGGCTACTCTAAACTGTTGACCACCTGTTTTAATTACTGCGTACATAATAAATCCTAAATAGGTTTACCAAAAAGAAGGCAATTATACGCGAACGACTGTGTTTATGAAAGGGGGTTTGAGTATAATTTGTGTTTTTATTTATACGGATTGATACAATGATTATTTTCGAAACCAACATGGGTAATATTCACATTAACGTTGACGCTGACAAAGCCCCAATTAGCGCTCAAAACTTTATCGATTACGTCAACGATGGCTTTTATGACAATACAATTTTTCACCGTGTGATCAAAAACTTTATGATTCAAGGTGGTGGCTTTAATGAAGACATGAGTCAAAAATCAACCAAAGCAGAAATAGAAAATGAGGCAGCTAACGGTTTAAAGAATGCAAAGTACACCTTAGCAATGGCTAGAACTAATGCACCACATTCAGCCAGCTCTCAGTTTTTCATTAACACATCAGATAACTCTTTCTTAGATTACCCAGCCCAAGATGGCTGGGGTTATTGTGTGTTTGGTGAAGTGACTGAAGGCTTCGATGTGGTGGATAAAATTGGCTTAGTGGCTACGGGCAATCAAGGTGGTCATGCAGATGTGCCAAATGATGCGGTTGTTGTTACTAAAGCATACGTTCAGTAATCATGCCTAGTTCGCTCATTATTGCGGACCTCCACCTTACTTCTAGTGAGGCGGATAAAACCAATTTATTTGTTAAGTTTTGCCAAGATCAAGCAACAAAGGTAGATCAGCTATTTATCTTAGGTGATTTGTTTAACACTTGGCTGGGTGATGATTTATCGCTTGATGATTACCAATCAATTATTTCCGAGTTAAAGGCACTTAGCGCCACGACCAAAATCTTTGTGATGACGGGCAATCGTGATTTTTTGTTGGGCACTGAATTTGCTAGACAAACTGGAGCGACCTTAATTGATTCCCCTTATCTATTAGAATCTAGTGCTGGGCAATATGTACTCACGCATGGCGATGAGTTATGTACGGATGACAAGGGCTATCAACAACTTAAAAGTATTTTACAACACCCGATTACCAAATTTATTTTCTTGCACTTACCTAAGACAACACGCTCAAAACTGGCTGGGAAAATACGCAAAAAAAGTGTAGAAGCACAACAAGCCAAATCACGTGAGATTATGGATGTCAATCCAGGTGCGGTGATGGCGTTAATGAAAAAGTACCCAGACACAAACCTGATTCATGGGCACACGCATCGTCTCAACACTCATATTGAGACGAAATTTACTCGTTATGTTTTAGGCGATTGGGCAAACGATGCCGGCAATGCCATTAAGCTTGATAGTGAATTAAGCCAGCTTGAAATTCACTAAGCGCTCAATCAGATCCACACTGCCTACTTTAAGCATTACTTTTTCATCTTTTTCAGGCAAAGTTTTAAACTTGATTTGCGTCATCATACCAACGTCAGGAATCATAAATAACGCCTTGTCACCACGTGTATCAACCACAACACCCTCACCCTGCCAACTCGGATTTTGTATTAAATACAAGCACTTGTAGTGGTCATTACTGGCACGTGTGGTTTTACCAATATCAGGCATTGACGCATTAGTGATGCCAATAATTTCTTTAACGCGATCTTTCTCTAGGGTTGGTTTACCTAAAATAAAGCTTGATAATTGTTGGTGCGCCAGAAGATCAAAATATCGTCTCAATGGACTAGTGACTCGAAGATAAGCATCAAGCCCTAACCCATAATGAAGTAGTGGCTTGGTCGAAGTGGCAGAACGCTTAAAACACTTGGTCGCAGCAAATGATTCAGACATCGACAGATTGTCTTTGTTATCAAGTGTTTCTTGCGGAAACTCACCTTCATCTTGAATAGCGTACGGCATAACGATGTCATTGTCTTGTGCAAATAGCGCAATCACCCTGCCCGCCATGATCATCATTTCAGCCACCAATTCTCTCGAAGGACTGCTGGCTTGATCCGAAATCTCTACTTGCCCTTCTTTAAATCTTACATCTACTCTAGGCAAGCTCAAACTCATAGAGCCATTGCTAGCTCGGTATTGCCTATGCAGCTCCACCAAAGTTTGTATTTTTGCCAAATCTTCATTGGAATCTAAAATTTTATCGGCATCATCGTAACTAATATTGGTAACTTTAATGGTGCTATGTACTATTTCAATGTCTTGCATTTCTTTGCCTGACAATACAAACCCAATCGATAAAGCCGGTGAAGTTTCACTAAGGCCCAATGCACACAACTTAGTAATTGAGGTTGGCAACATATGCAAGATTTGATCTGGTAAATACAAGTTAGAAGCCCTTTCTTGGGCGTACAAATCTAGCTCAGAACCTGGTGCAACAATCATTGAAACATCAGCAATATGAATCCAAATTTTATCACCATCAACACTAAAGGCGTCGTCAGCATCGTTTGAATCAGCGTTGTCAATCGCATAACTGTTTAAATGCGTTAAATCAACACGCTCAACTTCAGCCATTTCGGTATCAATATCCACATCATCAGGAATACCATGACGTGCCGGATACGGATTAAAGGTTTGGTCTAAATATTTGAGTTTTAATAAAAGCTTGTAAGCCGCTTCAGGTGTGTTTTCTACACCAATATGGGCAAGTATTTTGGCGTGCTTAGATTGGTTGAGTGCGACTTTTTCAATATCTTTAATAAAAGGCAGATCTTGCTCATCGAAGGTGTTGTTGGCAATGTTATCAACACAATGCGCCAGTGTTTGTGCTTCTAATACTTCGGCATCGCGCTTGGCCTGAATGCTAGCAACTTGTTCAGCAGGACGCACATAAATTTTGTCTTTTTGCCAGTAAAAATACAACCCATCTTCAACCAACAAACAAGTACACCAAGCGCTTTGTGCGGTGTATTCGTCAAATAGCCATTCGGTGATTTCTTGCAGGCTTAAAGTTTCTTCTTGAAAGTCATCCAATACTGCGATGTCTGCTTGTGCACAGCTATCGTTAACTTTTGTAAATTCAGGATGAATAAAACGGAAATCTTTTTCTCTCACTTTGCGGGTTGACCCATCTGCAAATTCTAACTCGAATTTATGAGTATTTTGCCCGGCAATACGTGCCGCTTTACCTTTAAAGGCAACTAATGAATTAATCAATGGATTTACGCTAGTCTAGTGTTTCAGCGTAGGTAGCTGCATCCATTAGGCCATCAATGCCGTCAGATTTAAATTTAACCAACCAGCCGTTATCATAACAGCTTGAGTTAACTAACTCCGGCTCGTCATCAAGTGCTTCATTAGCTTCAAGAATTTCAAGGTCAGCAGGTGCATAAACACCACTGGCTGCCTTTACAGATTCCACCACGCAAAATTCATCTTCGGCAGAAGCCTCATCGCCTTCGCTTGGTAATTCAACATAAACCATGTCGCCTAATAAAGCTTGAGCGTGGTCAGAAATACCCATGGTATAAGTGCCATCGCCATTATCTAAAATCCACTCGTGGGTTTCGGTGTATTGTCTGTCATCTCTTATATCGCTCATCTTTAAATCTCCTAATTCTTCTAAACTAATACTTTGCCATTACGTACAAATGGTGGTTTGACTATTTTAGCGGAAACCATCTTATTTCGCATCTCGATTTCACATAATCCTTCACTGCCTTTTGGTACACTTGCGAGTGCAATGGCTTTATTCATGGTAGGTGAAAAAGTGCCTGAAGTCACTTCGCCTTCACCAACATTGGTCACCACTTTTTGATGATCACGAATCACGCCTTTGCCTTCTAACACTAGACCTACAATCGTGTTATTGGCGCCTTTTTCTTTCAATGCTTCTAATGCATCACGGCCAACAAAACGACGGTCTTCATCTGTTAGATCAATCGTCCAAGTTAGTGCCGCTTCGAGTGGCGAAACTTCGTCATTCATTTCAGAGCCATATAAGCTCATGCCTGCTTCTAGTCGAAGTGTATCGCGCGCACCTAACCCACAAGGCTTAACACCTACTTCCATGAGCATCTTCCAAGTAAATTCGGCAGATTTTTCTGGCAACATAATCTCGAATCCATCTTCACCGGTATAGCCGGTACGAGCAATAAACAATCCGCCAAGGCTTGCTGAGTTAAATGGTTTTAATTCTCCAGCTACATCTTCAACACCTGGCATCGCCTCAAATACTTTTGCACGTGCGTTAGGTCCTTGAACGGCGATCATGGCTAAATCTAGTTTTGGTTCAACAGCTACATCAAAACCCTCGGCTTGTGCATTAATCCAAGCAATGTCTTTTTCGGTAGTACCAGCATTAATCACCATACGGTAGTTTTCATCATCTTGATAATAAACAATTAGGTCGTCCACCACGCCGCCAGCTTCATTAAGCATACAGCTATATAACGCCTTGCCTTGTGTCTTTAATTTTTCAACATCATTTGCAATTAAGGTTTGTAAAAATTTCTTAGCTTCTACGCCTTTAAAATCAACCGTGGTCATGTGTGAAACATCAAACATGCCAACATCATTACGCACTTGATGATGTTCTTCAATTTGCGAGCCATAATTCAGTGGCATTTCCCAGCCACCAAAATCGACCATTTTTCCACCAGCATCGATATGCGCTTGATATAAAGGCGTATGTTTCATGATGTTTTATCCTCTTTAATGTATTTAGAAATAAAAATGACAGTAATGATAATCAATATAGCGGTCAGTCCCATGGTACCGCCCAATTTGAAATTTACCCAAGACTCTTCACTTTGTTGAGCTGCTAGGCAAAGCTGCTCTACCATGGTTGATGCACATTCCAGCTCAGTTAACTCGACTTTAGGATCTAAAGTTGATGCGCTAAATAGTGCACTTCGTGTACTTAGCGCAATATCGACATAATAGGCATTCACTAAGGCTATGCCACTAAATCCAGCACCCCAAAGCCAAGTGAGTTGATGCCATACTTTTGACGGCAACTCCATCTCTTTGCCAAGCATGCGTTGCAAAAGTGTTTTTTCGCCAATCCACATACTTAGTATGAGTGCCAATGCGAAGACAACATATAAAACACTAACCTTCCACATAATGAAGGCCGGATCTTTAATCGCCAGAGTAATGCCACCAAATACCACTAGTAAACCAAAAGTAATTAAATGTGTTTTCTCAAATTTACCCGTTTGAAAACGTGTAACTAACATTTGCAAAGCAGTGGCGCCAATCATGGCGTAAATGGCCGCGTACAAGCCCATGGTTTTATAAACAATAAAAAATAATGCAATAGGGAAAAAATCTAATAAAAATTTCATAAACTACTCCATGTGCTCTTTTGAACAATAAACTTTGCCATTATGGATAATCGCCTCATTTTCAGGAATGTGCGTTTCACAAACACTACAAGCCAACATCTTATTGGTAGATGGCTGTTGATCAGTATGGCTGGCTGGCTTTCTGAATTTTTTAAACAGACTAAAGCCTAAAAAAATAACCACTGCTAGAATAATTAATTTGATCATCCCTATAAAATCCAACACATACAAAATCTCGAATTTTACCGATGCTTAGTATATAATTGCTTCTTTTTAATGTGTCTATAGTAATTGCACAATTCATGCCCGGGTGGTGAAATTGGTAGACACACAGGACTTAAAATCCTGCGCCTTCACGGGCGTGCCGGTTCGATTCCGGCCCCGGGCACCATCTTTCGTTTTATAATTAACGTATTCAATAAATAATACTTAATTATGCAAAAACACATTATTTCGACTGACAAAGCACCGCAAGCCATTGGCACCTATTCTCAAGCTGTATGCGTAACTGGCGGCTCAACTATTTACCTGTCTGGGCAAATACCTTTAGTACCAGAAACCATGGAGATGATTGAGGGCGGTATTGATGCACAGATCAATCAAGTGTTTAAAAATTTAACCGCTGTTTGTAAAGAATCTGGCGGTAGCCTTAACGACATTGCCAAACTGAATATTTTTTTAACTGATTTGAATAACTTCCCCGTGGTTAATGAAATTATGGCCCAATATTTTGACGAGCCCTACCCTGCACGAGCGGCAGTTGGCATTAACGAACTACCCAAAGGTGCACAAGTAGAAATGGATGGAGTAATGGTGATAGAGCCGTGCGACTACACGTTCTAAAAATACATCTTTAAAAATGCATAACTTATCTGATCCGATTATTTCGCTCAACGGATTGGGCCCAAAGGCGCAAGACAAACTCAACAACATCGGCATTTACAACTTGGAACATTTTTTGTTTCACTTGCCACTTCGTTATCAAAATAAAACTAAATTTACCTCACTAGATGATGCACAATCTGGGTCTGAGGTGTTGGTACAACTCATGATTGACCGCATTGAAGAAGCGGCAACAAGACAAAGGCAGTTGTTGTGTTATTTGTCTGACGAGAATAATCGAACATTACTGTTACGATTTTTCCACTTTAATCAGTACCAAAAACAACAACTTGTTCGTGGCGACATTATTCAATGCTTTGGTGAGATTAAAATTGGGCGTGACGGCTTAGAGATGCACCATCCAGAGTATCGTCTTATTTCAAAAAATCAACCCAATCTTTTAGAAAAAACACTCAGCCCTATTTACCCACTCACGGGCAATATTCACCAAGCACAACTCAAAAAATGGATCAACGTTGCGCTAGAAACTTTAAAGAAATCACCACTCAGTGACAATTTCGAAAATTTGGCAAAAAACTCAATGCCATCACTCAAGCAAGCCCTAGAAACACTGCACCACCCAAAAGAAGGGGAGAATATTGATCAAATTGCCGAATTTAGGCATATTTCACAGCAAAGACTCATTATTGAGGAGCTTTGTGCGCAACAACTAAGCTTACTCAAGCTCAAAAATGAACGCAAAAGTAAAATTTCCAATATTTTTAAAATTTCTAATTCATTGTCTAAGCAATTATCCAAAAATCTTGGCTTTGAATTGACCAATGCACAGCAAAAAAGCATTGATGAGATTAATACAGATTTAGCTTCAAACCATCCAATGCTTAGATTGTTACAAGGTGATGTTGGCTCGGGAAAAACCATTGTTGCCGTTTTTGCTTGTTTGCAAGCGGCAGCAAATGGATTTCAAACTGCCGTTATGGCACCGACTGAAATCCTTGCTAGTCAACACTTACAAGGATTTTTAAACTACCTTGAACCACTCGGCATTAAAGTGGCTTTTTTAACTGGATCACAAAACTCAAGTGAGCGCTCTGAACAGTTGGAAAAAATCGAATCTGGCAGTGCACAAGTGGTGATTGGCACACATGCCTTATTTCAAGAATCGGTTAAGTTTAATAAATTAGGCTTGGTGGTGGTTGATGAACAACACAAATTTGGCGTACATCAGCGCTTATCTTTGGCGCAAAAAGCACATAACACACCGCATCAACTAGTGATGACCGCCACCCCTATTCCAAGATCACTGACCATGAGTGCGTATGCTGATTTAGACTCATCGATTATTGACGAACTGCCACCGGGCAGAATGCCAATTAAAACCATTGCGCTGAGCAGTGAACGCAAGGGCGAGGTGATTAAGAAGATTAAACAAGTTTGCGGTAGTGGCAACCAAGTTTATTGGGTCTGTACACTGATTGAAGAATCAGAAGCTTTACGCGCCGAATCCGCCACCAATACACACCAATATTTGCAAGAAAGTTTACCCAGCCTATCAGTAGTGCTGATTCATGGCAAGATGCATAAGGATGAAAAATCTGAAATCATGGATAAATTTTCCCAAGGTGAAATCCATGTACTGGTAGCCACTACAGTGATTGAAGTGGGTGTGAATGTACCGAATGCATCGCTGATGGTGATTGAAAATTCTGAAAGATTGGGGTTAGCGCAACTACATCAATTACGCGGTCGTGTTGGTCGTGGTGCTGATGCGAGTATTTGTATCTTAATGTATCAAGCGCCATTAAGTGCCAATGCCACAGAGCGACTCGATATCTTGAGACAAACTAACGATGGCTTTATGATTGCCAATAAAGACTTAGAATTACGTGGCCCAGGCGAGATTCTGGGCACGCAACAAACCGGTATTGCAGACATGAAAATCGCCAATATCGTGCGAGATGGTTACTTACTCAAACAAGTGCGTTATTATTCAGAACAGTTTTTAAACCTTAGTGAGGACAATCAACAAGCGCTAATTAATCGCTGGATTACTGATGACAAATCCCAATATGCGAATACTTAGCTTAAAATAGCGCCATGATTGACACACAAGATTTAACATGGCAGAGCTTGGACCAGGTACGTAACGTGCCTGACGCTGTTGTGCATTGGCTTGATGATGATCAATCATTGACCGCCAAACTCAAAAGAAAATTTGATAATTTTTCGGTAAATGTGCTTTTACAAACACAACTCGAGCCTCATCAAAATGAAGTTGCTGTACTTGGCTTTACAGGTGACGCTATCATTCGAGAAGTAGAATTACTAGGCAACAATCAAGTGATGGTTTTTGCGCGTTCAGTCATACCAGTAACAAACGACACAAAAAGCTTACTAAGTATTGGCTCAAAGCCTTTGGGTGAAATATTATTTAACGATGCTAGCATCACACGTGGCCCATTACAAGTTACCCATACTGGCAGCACTTGGGGAAGAAGATCAACCTTTACCATTGGCACAACCAAACTTTTGGTTAGTGAATTTTTCTTAGAATCTCTCTATGCGTGATCAAATCTTTACCAAAGCAAACGACTTAGTCAATTTTACTTTTGACAAGAGTGTTGCTAACGTATTTGACGATATGGTTAGGCGATCAGTCCCAGGCTATCAAAGTATGATTGAAATGATCGGGTTGATTGTTAAAACCTATGGTCAAGACAACACCAATTATTACGATCTTGGTGCATCTACCGGCGCTGTCACTTTAGCACTGGGTTTAAATAACCCGCATCAACATAATCGAATTATCGCTGTGGATAATTCGATTGAAATGGTGAAAAAATGCAAGAATAATCTTGATGGTAAAATATCAAACTTTGATGTTATTTGCAGCGATATTAATGATATAAGTTGTGAAAATTCATCTATTGTTGTTTTAAATTTAACCTTACAATTTATTCCAGTTGAACAAAGACAAGCCTTAATTAATAAAATATATCAAGGCTTAAACCCTGGTGGTGTATTGATTGTTTCGGAAAAAATTCATTTTGACGATCCCAAACAACAAGAAAAAATAACCAAACTACATTTGGACTTTAAACGTGCCAACGGCTATAGCGAATTAGAGATTGCTGCCAAGCGCCAATCAATAGAAAATGTATTAATTACTGACAATGAAAAGACTCACTTTGATCGGCTCAATTCTGCAGGTTTTAGCCAAAGCTTGTGTCACTTTCAGTGTCTTAATTTTGCCTCCTTTTTAGCGATTAAATAGCGGTAAAATAAGCCTCATTATGTTACTAATGATTGACAATTACGATTCGTTTACCTACAACCTGGTGCAGTATTTTGGCGAGCTGGGTCAAGTGGTTGAAGTGCATCGCAATGACGAGATCACCGTGCAAGAAATTGAAGAACTTAACCCTGAGTTTTTGGTGATTTCTCCAGGTCCTTGCACACCAAATGAAGCGGGAATTTCTATTGAAGCCATTAAACACTTCTCGGGCAAGGTGCCGATGCTGGGTGTTTGCTTGGGTTTTCAAGCTATGGTGCAAGCCTTTGGCGGTAATGTTGTCGGTGCCAAAAAGATTATGCATGGCAAGATATCCCCTGTACACCACAATAATCAAGGCGTATTTACCGACTTAAAAAATCCTTTAAATGCCACACGCTACCATTCATTGGTGGCTGAACAGTCTAGCTTACCTGATTGTTTTGAGGTTACTTCTTGGACCAAGGATGAGCAAGGTAATATTGATGAAATTATGGGCATTCGACACAAGGATATGCCAGTTGAGGGGGTGCAATTTCACCCAGAATCTATTTTGACTGAAGAAGGTCATAAAATGCTAGATAACTTTTTAAAAGGAAAAACATTGTAATGGAAATTTTAGAATTCTTATTAAACGACGATCAAATTTTTACCACGATTACGTTGGTGGTTTTGATTGCACTCTTTATTGGTAACATTGTTGCTGATAAACTCAAAAAATACGAAGATGTTGATGCCAATGGCGCCATTGCACTGATGGATGAAAAAGATTTGATTGTGCTAGATGTGCGTGAGAAGAAAGAACGCAAAGCCGGTTTCATTGCGAATGACATTCATATCCCCCTATCTCAAGTTAAAAACCAACTAGATAACCTAGACAATAGCAAAAAGATTTTAGTATATTGCCGTAGCGGCTCTCGTTCGTCACACATTGCCGGCTTATTAACTCGTAATAATTTTGAACAAGTGTACAATCTAAAGGGTGGTATGCAAGCTTGGCAACGAGCCAATTTACCGATTAAAAAATAACTGACAACTAAAACAAAAGATGAAAAAAAATATTATTTATTGTTCTGACGCTTGCCCATTTTGCCAAAGAGCTTATCAATTGCTTGAACGTAAAGGTGTTCCTTTTCAAAAAAGATACGTTAAAAGCCAGAATGATTGGAATGAGGTGATGGAAAAAACCGGTAGAAACACCGTGCCTCAAGTCTTTATTAATGGCACACACGTAGGTGGGTTTGATGACTTATCAGCTGCCGAGCAATCTGGTCGATTGGACGACATCTTAAATGGCTAATCTAGCCATTATTGGCGCTGGTGCTTGGGGTAGTTCTTTGGCTATTGCTCTAAGTACAAAATTTGACACAGTATATTTGTATGCCCACACTAAAACCGAAGTGACAAGGCTCAAGCCTCAGCACCACGCACTGCCTGTAGAATACTCTGATAATATTAAGATCTTAGCGGATAAATCAAACCTTGGTGACTCTGATAGTATTTTAATCGCTGTACCAAGTTATGGATTTTCTTCAACTTTAAATGAAATAAAGCCATTGATTAATGAAGCACATAAATTGGCCTGGGTTACTAAGGGTTTTGATACTGTTGAAAATTGTTTTTTACATGAGAGTTTTGAAAAAATTATTCCAGAGAAATCTGCTTGTGTGATTTCTGGCCCAAGCTTTGCATACGAGGTAGCAGACAACAAACCGACTGCTGTAGTTGTGGCCTCAAAAGATAAAAGCACCAGAGATTATTTTTCCGATCTAATTCAAACCAACTATCTTAGAGCTTATACCAACAAGGATATTGTTGGTGTTGAAATTGGCGGGTCGGTAAAAAATATTTTAGCCATTGCCGCTGGTATTGCATCTGGATTAGGCTATGGTATTAATACTCAAGCCGCATTAATCACCAGAGGATTGGCAGAAATGACGCGTCTTGGTGTTAGTCTTGGCGCCGACAAATCTACCTTTATCGGCCTTTCTGGACTTGGAGATTTGGTACTAACTTGCTCTGATGACTTATCTAGAAACAGAAGGTTTGGCAAGGAGCTGGCTAAAAATCACAATGTAGAAAATGCACTAAAAAATGTTGGGGCAACTGTTGAAGGGCTCAATACTCTAGATTTAATTTTATCTATTGCCACTAGTAATAAAGTTGAAATGCCTATTTGTGAACAAGTGTATTACGTAACCCAAGGCAAGGCTACACCTGTAGAGGCGGTCAACCACCTAATGTCGAGAGAACAAATTAACGAATGATCTTAGATCTGCTAAGACACGGTGAGCCCAAAGGTGGTCGCCTATATCGAGGCAACCAAGATGATGCGCTAACTGACAAAGGCTGGCAACAAATGCTGGATTCCACGCAAAATAAAACTTGGGATTTTATCGCCACTTCGCCACTTGTTCGCTGTGCTGATTTCGCCAAACATCTGTCTGCAACACAAGAAACCCCCTACCAAGTATTTGATGAATTTCAGGAGCTAGGATTTGGTGACTGGCAAGGTAAGAGTACTGCTGAAATCGGTCAAAATACCGTGGACCAGTTTAAAGCCAATCCTATTGCTAATCGCCCACCGAATGCTGAATATTTGCATGGTTTTCAAACTAGAGTTCTATCAGTATTCGAATCGATTATTCAAAACAAACAACAGTATCAATCTGTTTTAATTGTCGCGCATGCAGGCGTTATCAGAGTGATAAAATCGCATTTATCTCAATCACCTATTGAAAAAATGTTTACAATAGAAGTCATTTCTGGCTCTTGTGAACGATTTGAAACTTAAAATATTCCTAATTTTTTTAGTTATATCTTCCAGCCCAATTCATGCAAATGAATTTTGGGGGTTAGAATCTTGGATGAATTCAAAACGAGCACCTGACTTTGATAAGATCACAGATGTCAAAGAAAGAAAAAGAGCATTTTTTGACTACTTATTGCCAGAAGTACAGCGACAAAATTCTAAAATTATCGAGTTAAGAAGTCGAATCAAAAATGACCAAGTAAGTGCTAATAAAATGACAGCATTAAAAAAATATTACAAGTTCAAAGACGATGCAAGCATCGATGACTTGCTTGGTTCAGTTGATGTTGTGCCTACTTCGCTAGTTTTAGCACAAGCAGCTTACGAATCTAATTGGGGTAGATCAAGGTTTGCCAAATATCATCATAATTACTTTGGTCTTTGGTGCTTTAAAAAAGGCTGTGGCGTTGTGCCTTTAAGGCGCAATAAAAATGATACTCATGAGGTTGCAAAATTTGCATCATTGTCTAAAAGTATCGCCTATTACATGCGCTCAATTAACCGGAACTCTGCCTATACAACACTCAGAAAAATTAGACAAAATAAGCGTGACACACAACAGTCAATTACAGGCACCGGACTGGCAGAAGGATTGGTGAACTACGCTGAAATTGGCTATGATTATGTCGAAACTGTGCAAGCCATCATTAGGCAAAATAAATTAGGACGGTACGACCACAAAATTTAACACAATAAAAAACCCGCATAACGCGGGTTTTTTTTTGAATAACGCTTGAAAGAAAATTAACGCTTTGAGAACTGCTCGCTCTTACGTGCTTTCTTGTGTCCAACTTTCTTACGTTCTACGATTCTAGCATCACGAGTTACAAAGCCTGCTTTACGTAATTCAGGTCTAAGATCATTATCGTATTCCATTAATGCGCGTGTCACGCCTAAACGAATTGCACCTGCTTGGCCAGTATCACCGCCGCCTTTAACTACAATATTGAAATCAAACTTATCTCTCATCTCAACTGTATCTAACGGCTGGTTAATAATCATTGAAGAAGTTTCACGACCAAAATATTCGCTCATTGGGCGTTTATTTACTGTGAACACACCTTTACCTTTAGTCATGTAAACACGAGCCACTGATGTCTTTCTTCTGCCTGTTGCGTAAAATGTTTCTGTCTTTGCCATAATAATTTTACCTTAAATTAAATTTCTAAAAGCTGGGGCTGTTGCGCACCATGTGTGTGCTCTGAACCTGCAAATACTTTCATTTTTCTAAACATGTCTCTGCCTAATGGGCCTTTTGGCAACATGCCTTTAACTGCCTTATTGATAATCTCTTCAGGCTTTTTAGCTTGTAAATCTTTAAATGCGATTGACTTCAGGTTACCAACATAGCCAGTATGGTGGTGGTACATTTTGTCATCAAATTTGTTACCTGTTACCTTAACCTTTTCAGCATTAACGATAACGATGTAATCACCTGTGTCAGTGTGTGGGGTAAATTCCGCCTTGTGCTTGCCACGAAGACGAGAAGCAACTTCTGTTGCTAAACGACCCAGTGTTTTGCCATCGGCATCCACTAAGAACCAGTCTCTTTTTACTTCATGTGCTTTAGCGCTAAATGTTTTCATAATTGTCAGTCTATCTACGTGCAGAATAATCGGACCATTATAATCACTTTTTGTTTTGATTGGAAGCTTATAACGCAATTTTAACAATAAAAACTTAATCTCAAACATGTGCTTCGCATGAAGTTTATGATAAGATTTAAAAATATGATCAATTCACATGCACACCTAGATTTTGACGACATGAATGCAATCGCCGAAAATGCGGTGGCAATTGTGCCGAGTATTGGCAAACAAAACTGGATTGATGTACAAATGTATCCTTACTTCGCATTTGGAATTCACCCTTGGTTGGTCGATATTCATACGCAAAGTGATTTGGATTATTTGGAATACTTGGCTAAATGCAATAATCCGGTTGCGATTGGTGAATGCGGATTAGATTATGCCAAGGATATTGACAAAGAAAAACAAGTACATTTTTTTACTTCTCAACTAGTATTGGCTGAAAAATACGATCTACCTATTATTATTCACGCCGTTAAAGCCACGGAAGATGTGATATTTTTATTAAAAAAACACCCTAAGGTCAAAGGTGAAATTCACGGATTTTCTGGCAGTGAAGAGCAAGCACAACGATTAACAAGAATGGGTTTTTACTTGGGATTTGGCATGCAAATTACCAATCAAAAATCAACTAAAATTCGACAAATTGTTGCAAACTGCCCGCTGGAATTTATCCTAATTGAAACTGATGATCATACTACCCCCGATGATTTATCTTTAGTGGCACAAGAGATTGCCGATCTTAAGCAAATATCGCTCGATCAAATCATAACACAATGTGATAATAACGCCATTTCACTTTTCAACTTAAAATAATGAGTGGTAGTTGCGCACGCACTGAAATACTATTAGGCCAGCAAGGCTTGGCTCGGTTAGCCGAATCCCATGTGCTAATTGCCGGCCTAGGCGGTGTAGGTGGTGCTTGCGCTGAAGCACTGTGCAGGGCCGGTGTTGGCACACTTACTTTAATAGACTTTGATATTGTTTCAAAAACCGACCTTAACCGACAGCTGGTTGCGCTCAACTCAACATTGGATTTACCAAAAGTCGATGTCTTGACCGACAGATTACACGATATCAACCCTGATACTATTATCATCAAGCGCAATGAATTTATCGACCGAGGTAAGGCGCAAGAGATTTCGATTAATGAAGAGCTAGATTTTGTCGCTGACTGCATTGATGCAATTACCTGTAAAACCGCACTCATTGATAGCTGCAATAAATCTGGCAAGCCAATTATCTCTAGCATGGGTGCTGGCGGAAGGCTCGACCCAACAAAGGTCAAAATCTCTCGCATGGACAAAACTGAAAATTGCGCCTTAGCACGTGAGATGCGAAAGCAACTTAGGCGTATTAAAGCATCACTTAAATTCCCGGTAGTGCACTCTACTGAGTTGCAAATTAAAGCATTGCCTCACCAAGAATTGATGGCCATCGATACTGCACCCACAGGCAGACCTAGGGCAGTAAATGGCGCCATTTCGTATATGCCTAATATTTTTGGGTTAATAATGGCAGGACACATTATTCAAACGCTATTAAAATCTTAACAAATAATTTAAGGAAAACACCATGGTTAGTACTGAAACCCCAATTTGTAACTTTAATACTCCTGCAATTGACTTCAACCTTAAAGGTACGGATGGGGAAATTCATACATTGGAAAGCTGTAAGGGTGAAAATGGTTTATTAGTGATGTTCATTTGTAATCATTGTCCGTACGTTAAAGCCATTATTGATCGAATTATTCGCGATACCAAAGCGCTTAAAACGATGGGGCTTAATACCGTAGCAATTATGTCAAATAACCCCGATGAATATGAGGCAGATTCTTTTGAAAATATGCAAAAAATTGCCGAGGAAATGGATTTTCCGTTTCCTTACTTGATTGATGAAACACAAGAAATTGCCAAGGCTTATGGCGCAGTTTGTACGCCTGATTTCTTTGGATATAACGCCAATTTAGAATTACAATATCGCGGCCGACTTGATGCATCACGCAAAGAATCTGCCGCAGCAGATGTAAAGCGTGATTTGTTCGAAGCGATGAGTCAAGTCGCTAAAATCGGTCAGGGCCCACAAGATCAAATCCCATCAATGGGCTGCTCTATTAAGTGGTACTAGTTGATTTATATAATAAAAAACTAATATAAGTCAGTTAGCGTATAATTGCGGTCTTTGTCTGCGACTAAAAGACCATGTCTGAAAATAAAACCGATAACAAACCTGATAATAAACCTCAAGCCAAATTTAGTGATTTTGGCTTATCTGATTCGATTCTAAGCGTATTAGATTCTATCGGTTATGAAACGCCGTCACCCATTCAAGAGCAATGTATCACCCACCTACTAAATGGCGAAGATATTATTGGCCAAGCACAAACAGGTACCGGAAAAACAGCAGCATTCGCCCTACCTTTGTTAGACAATATTGATCTTAGTCTAAACGCACCTCAAATATTGATTTTGGCGCCGACTCGCGAGTTAGCCATTCAAGTATCCGAAGCAGTACAAGTTTATGCACGTGGTTTAAAAGGTTTTCATGTATTGCCAATTTATGGCGGACAATCATACGACGTTCAATTGCGCCCATTAAAGCGCGGTGTGCATTGTGTTGTTGGTACGCCAGGCCGAGTAATGGATCACATTAAAAAAGGCACTTTAAAACTCGACAAATTAAAATCATTCGTCTTAGATGAAGCTGATGAAATGTTGAAAATGGGCTTTATTGACGATATTAAATGGGTGATGGAACGCATTCCTGAACAACGTCAAATCGCGCTATTCTCTGCTACCATGCCAAATATAATCAAGCGTGTTGCTGAGAAGTTTTTAAACAATCCTAAAATTGTTAAAGTTAAAAATAAAACTGAAACAGCGCCTACAATCGGCCAAAAATATTGCCTTGTTGGTGGTTTAAGCCAAAAATTAGATGCACTGACCAGGATTCTAGAAGTAACAGAATTCGACGCAATGATTATTTTTGCTAGAACCAAAACACTAACGGTTGAACTGTCTGAAAAACTTTCTGCTAGAGGGTTTTCAGCAGAGGCAATTAATGGTGATATCCAGCAAAGTCAGCGTGAAAAAATTATTAATAAATTTAAAAAAGGTGGCATTGATATTTTAGTTGCTACTGATGTTGCTGCTCGTGGACTAGATGTACCAAGAATTTCACACGTGGTCAACTATGATATTCCTCAAGATGCAGAGACTTACGTGCACCGTATTGGCCGTACTGGTCGTGCTGGGCGCGAAGGCGAGGCAATTTTATTTGTATCGCATCGTGAACGTCGCATGCTTAATAATATTGAGCGAGTTACACGCCAAAAAATTGAGCCACTTGAACTACCAACTGCGAAAATCATTAATGAAAAACGCATCGACACATTCAAAAAGAAAATAACTGAAACCCTTAGCAACCAAGATTTAACTATTTTTGAAAAACTAGTCACTGAATTCCAAGAAGCCAACGAAGAAGTTTCTCATCTTAAAGTAGCAGCAGCTTTAGCGCATATTGCCCAAGGCAATGAGCCGTTATTATTATCAGAAAAAGAACCTAGTTTTGGCCGTGATCAAAAACCAGGTGAAGAAAAAGTTGTACCAGTAGAGGCTAGCCCTCTTAAAGATCACCCACAAATACCAATGCGTCGTTATAAGCTTGAAGTAGGCAATAGCAACAATATCAAGCCTGGAAACATCCTTGGTGCTATCGCCAATGAAGCTGACATGGACAGCGAATACATTGGTTCTATTCAGATTTTTGATAACTTCTCTACAGTGGATCTGCCTGATGAGATGCCAAAAGAAACTTTTGAAGTGCTGAAAAAGACAGTGGTTAACGGTAAACGCTTAAATATCGTCGAACTCACTGAGAAAAATAACAAGGCCACTATTGGCGGCACTTCAGGAAAACGTAATTTTGGTCGTGGAAAATTTTCCAAAGGTGGCAGAAATGATAGACGCGGTGGTAGAGACTCTCGTGGTGGTGATAAAAGAGGTGGTGATCGAAACAGAAAACCAAAATTCTCACGCTCTAAGCCTAAAAAATAAATAGAAAAATCATTTAGTACTTTAATTGATTTAAAGTACGTTAAAATAGCGGGCGCTGGTAAAGAATACGGCTACTATTTATATTTTGTTGTTTGAACTTTTTCAAGTTTCTCTAAGTTATAAAGGTGGTATGTTTTTTCGGTAATTTTTTAAACTTATAGGAGACACAATGTCTACAACAGGAAAAGTCAAATGGTTTGACGCAAAAAAAGGTTTTGGTTTTATTGAGCAAGAAAGTGGTGACGATGTATTCGTTCACTTCCGTGCTATTCAAGGTGACGGTTACAAGTCATTAGAAGAAGGTCAAGAAGTAGAGTTCGATTTAGAAGATGGCGCTAAAGGCCCACAAGCGGCTAACGTACATCCTCAGTAGTTTTTAAAACTACTTAAAAAAACCCAGCTTTCGCTGGGTTTTTTATTGTCTTAATTTATTAAGTAAAGACTAATCACAAACATAATTTCCCCATACGTCAGTTTTACACTTCTGTGTATTCCCTCTATTATCTGTTGTAACATCATTACCCCATACGTCAGTTTTGGTTTTCGTCTCATATCCATCGTCATGGGTACAAACATAATTACCCCATACATCGGTTTTACAAGAAGATCCAGCATACACTGTCAATGAAACTGACAAAACCATTATAAATCTTAATATTTTTTTCATAATTTTCCCTTATATAAGTTAGCAATAAACCCGAATTGGGTTTATGTCATTATAAACCTAAAATCGGTTTTATAATGTATATTAAATTTAGAAAATCAATCTATTCAAAGCAACACACTGCTTTGCGTGATTTCTGGATTAATCGCAGAAAAGAGCTTGGATTATCACAAGCAGAGCTTGCTGAAAAAATCACTGTTATGCAATCATTGATTGCCAAAATCGAAACGGGCGATAGACGCTTAGACATTGTAGAGATGGTTGATTATGCTCAGGCGCTAGAAATTGACCCACATACTGTAATTGACTTAATTATTGAACACAATTCTTTGTAATAAAAATTTTAGAAATAATGAAAATGAGCCAAAAATCACCGTAATTCAGCTCTAAACAAGCTAAAAAATTCATAAAAACAGCTTGTTTATACAGTTTTTATCTCAAAAACCATATCCAGCTAAGATAGTATTAATAATTTATGAAATTTTACTAATGATAGTATTTTATGATATCATTAGCTATAATGAACAATAAACACAAGAAAACCCTAAAAAGGCTTTTAACCAAGCCTGTTTTAAGCAATATTAAGTTTGATGAGGTGGATAAATTACTAATTTCACTCGATTTGGAACGAATAGAGGCAAGTGGATCAAGAATTA